>Ga0247738_10000014_pt1 | contig 218614 bp, 165 predicted proteins | sample UWRJL013104B2_FD_180936 | JGI IMG/M metagenome (GOLD analysis project Ga0247738, IMG submission 180936) | Plant litter microbial communities from Arlington Agricultural Research Station in Wisconsin, United States - UWRJ-L013-104B-2 | ecosystem: Environmental > Terrestrial > Plant litter >...
GAGCTCCTTGTAGTGCTCGGTGGTCGGGTAGAACTTCGGCCAGACCGAGATCATCACCTGTGCATTCTGGTCGTGCACGTGCTTGACCATGCCGTCCGGGTCGGGGAAGTTCTTCGGATCGAAATCGTGCGAGCCCCAGGCGTTTTCGGGCCAGTACGACCAGTCGAGCACGATCGCATCGATCGGCAGCTTGCGGCGCCGGTACTCGTCCAGCGCGCCGGTCAGCTCGGCCTGGGTCTTGTAGCGCTCGCGGCTCTGCCAGAAGCCGTAGGACCACTTCGGCAGCAGCACCGCCTTGCCGGTCAGGTCGCGATAGCCGGCGATCACACCGTCGGCGTCGTCCGCGGCGACGACGTAGTAGTCGATCACCTGCGCGGCCTCGGACCAGATCGACAGGTCCTTCGCCTCGGCCGCCGGCAGCGGGTCGCGGCCCTGCAGCGCGATATAGGCCGGCTCGATGCGGTCCCACTCGATGCGCAGGTCGTGCTTCTGGCCGGCCTTGAGGTCGAGTGCGAACTCGTGGTGCCAGGGATTCCAGTTCTGGCGCCAGCGGTCGATCACCAGCTTGCCGTCGACATAGAGCTTGGCGTACTCGCTGTTGTAGAGCGAGAAGGTATGGCGGCCGTCGCTCTTCGCCTCGATCTGCCCTTCCCAGAGCACATCGCTGCGACCCCCCGGTGCGAGGTTCTTGCCCCCATCGGGGAAGTCCTCGAGCCCGGAGATGAACTGGTAGTCGATCTTGCCCTCGCGGCGGGTGAGCTTGACCTCGCCGTCGATCGAATAGGTCGCGGTCAGCGCGCCTTCCTTGCCGTCCTTGTCGTACAGCGTGACCACCTCGCCGATCTGGCGCAGGCCGCGCGGATCGCCGTAGCGCGTGATCGAATTGTTGTCCCAGAGGATGCCGTAGTTGCGGCTGGAGGTCAGATACGGAATCGCATTGTCGATGTTGTGCTGGAGCAGCTCGACATCGCGGCCCTTGAGGTTCATCCAGCCCTGCTGGTGCAGGCCGGTACCGTACAGCCCCTCGTCGTCGTTCGACGCGAAGCGCTGACGGATGCTGTAATAGGGCGTGCCGTCGAACTCGGTGGCCTCGAAGCTGCGGCCACCCGCCACCTCCGACACCAGCGGCTTGCCGGCGGCATCGAAGAAGGCCACGCGGCCGTCGACCAGCGAGACTTCGGCCGAGATACCGGCGGCAGCGACGCGCAGCTTGCCGCCCGCTTCGCTGGCTTCGAACTTCGGCGCAGCATCTTCGCGCTCCACCCGCATCAGGCTCTTCGAACGCTGGAAATCGCCATCGGGATCGGCAGTGACGCGGATGATGCGGTCGGACACCACCTGCAGGCGCACGTCGGCGGCACCATCGGCGGAGGGGCGCACGACGAGGCCATCGTCGACGCGCTCCCAGCTGGTGGCGGCCTGCGCGCCGCAGCCGGCCAGCGTGATGGCCACGGGCAGCGCCAGCAGGCGCGGGAAGCGGGAAAGTCGGGTCATGGCGTCAGTCCTCCTGGGGGTCGACGTCGGAAGTGGTGCGATAGGTCGCAAGGTTCACGCGCAGCAGCTGCACTGCGTCGGAGAAGTTCAGGCCGTAGTCGGTCTGGTCGCCGTTCCAGTTGCGCTGGAACTGCCAGGCGCCATCGACGTAGCGGCCTTCCTCGACGCGGTCGTAGATCAACGCCTCGCCGGCAGCCGCAGGATGGATCGTCACCCGCGCATGCATGCCGGTGACCAGGAACTCGTCCGGCCCCAGTTCGGCGATGAGCGCGCCGCCGATCGGTTCGGGATTGCCCGGCACGACGCCCTGGAACCAGAAGTGCGGCAAGCCGTAGCCGATCGTGGCGTTCCACCGGTCGTTGAGGCGGATGGTCTGCTCCGCCACGCCGGGCTGCTCGGCCACGCCGTGCAGCCGGCCTTCGGACGCGGCCTTGGCGAATTCGCGCATCCCCTGGTTGACCAGGGCGAAACCGAGCGCGAACGGCTTGATGGTGTCGGGCGTGGTGCGCTTCACGCCCAGCGGGAAGTTGCCATAGGGCGTGTAGTCCATGCCGAACGGCACCCAGCCGATGCCGTCGTGCCCGAGTGCAGCGAACAGGTAGCGCGCGTACGCCGCCGAGTTGCCGGTCTCGGCCACGAACAGCGCGTTGTCAGGCCGCGCGTAGCGCGACAGCACGGTGGTGTAGTTGACGTACTCGGGCATGTAGATGTCGGGCGCGAGGATGTCGATATCCGGCGCGGCCGCCTTGTACACGTCGAGCATGTTGTCGGTCGGGCCACCGCTGGCGTACTGGCCCGGCTGGCCCGGGTTGAACGGCCCGCGCAGCGCGGCATTGATGTACATCGGCAGCGGGTATTCGGCCTTGCCGGCCTTTGCCACCTCGTTGATGTAGTGGGCGATGTGCCAGGCGTGGAAGGTCTCGTCGGCATCGCTGCCGAAGACGTCGCGCCAGGTGCCGGGTGGCTTGCCGAGGCGGGCAAGCAGCGCTTCGGGAACCTGCTCCTCGAACACGCGCTGCGCCAGCGGCGAGAAATCGCGCACGCCGCCATAGGTGCCCGGCTCGTTCTGCGGCTGCACCAGGATCACGCTGCGCTGCGGATCGACCTGCTTCAGATGCCGCATCAGCGCCGCGAAGGCCTTGCGGTCCGCATCGAGCGTGGACTGCCCGTGCGGCGACAACGAGTTGAGGACCACGCCGTCCTCGCGCACTACCCGGGGGAAGCGGGCGTTGTCGAGCTTCACCCAGCCTGGCGCGTAGTTGGGCCCGTTGTTCTTCCAGGTGGCGAACCAGAGCAGGATCAGCCGCTTGTCATGCGCTCGCGCCTGTTCGAGAAGATGGTCGACGAACGAGAAGTCGAACCTTCCTTCCTCCGGCTCGACCTGCTCCCAGGCGATCGAGATCGACAGGGTGTTGGCGCCGAGGTCCTCCAGCGCCGGCCAGACCTGTTCGAGCGGCTCGGGATAGTTGCTGGAGTTGTGCGCCTGTCCGCCGAGGACCAGGAACGGCGCGCCGTCGACGATCAGGGCGTGCCTGCCATCGCGGCTTTCGAAGCGCGGAATCGCCCGCTCGCCGGTATTGCTGGCGGCAGGTGCAGGCGTTGGCTTTCCTGCCGTCCCCGACGACGGCCGATCCGAGGGCTGGCATGCCGCAAGCGCGAGCAGGCAGACCAGCGTGATCGCAGGCGCTGACCACCTCGAAAGCACCGCCCCGCATCCGGAGGCTGCGCGGCCGGTCATTTCGACCGCAGGGAAAAATCTGCTCATCCCTTCGCGTACGTCGACGCAGCATGCGGCCTTCACCAGTCGTCGCTCCTGAAAGGCGATGCCGGCAGGCCACTGCCGCCAATCAGATTCGCGTCGACCGGCGCATCCTGCCACGCATAGCGCACCGCAACCGGTGCCGGCGCCGCATCGCTGCGCACCACGACACGCGCGCCCTCGATCACGGCGCTGGCCGGATGGAACACACGGTCCGCGCCCGCCAGGCGGAAGCCCTGCAGCGCGCCACCGCCGCGAACGGCCAGGTTGCCGCCGCCGGCCGCATCGGCGCCGTCATCCTCGAACGAGAGCACCGCCGCGCCATCATCAAACGTCACGCCGGCAAACACCGGCCCCGAGTGCACCAACGCCTCGCCGTAAGCCACATGCCGCGCCGCCAGTGCCAGCCGCTTGCCGGCATCCTGCTTGTTCTTCGGATGGATGTCGGCGACATCACCGATGTCGATCGCCACTGCCTGCGCCGTTGCCGGCAGCGACAGCGTGGCCGTCTGCGATTCGCGCAGCACCGCCCAGGGGCTGGTATCACCCTGGTCGCCGCCCGAATGCCAGCTGGCCAGCTGCACCCACAGGAACGGCAGCTCCGGGGCATCCCACTGCTTGCGCCACTGCCTGATCATCGCCGGGAATTGCGCCCGGTACGCCATCGCCTGCTCGACGCTGCCGGCGTTGGATTCGCCCTGGTACCAGATCACGCCACGCACCGGGAACGGCTGCAATGGGCGGATCATCGCGTTGTACAGCAGGGTCGGCTGCTGGTTCTTGTTGTCGTCGAGCGCGAGTGCGGTGACCTCGGCGGGACGGAACTTCCATGTGCCTGCCAGCGCAATGCGCGCGCCGCCCTCCGGCTGCACGAACAGCTCCTGCGCCTGCCCGTGGATGCCGCCGCCCCCACCGACGTCGCTGACCCGCACTGCGATCTCGTTGATCCCGGCGCGCAGCGCCGACGCCGGTACCGTGTACACGCGTGGCAGGTCGTACTGCAGCTGCGTCTCCCCGACCTCGACGCCGTTGACCCAGGTCGTGTCGCTGTCGTCGATCCTGCCCACGCCGAGGGTCAGCTCGCCTCGCGCCTGCGCCGCATCCAGGGTGAAGCTGGTGCGATACCAGGCCACGCCATCCATGCCGTTCCAGCCGGCTGCCTCCCACAGGCCCGGCACGGCCATGTCATCCCACCCGGAGGTCTCCAGCCCCACCGTATGCCAGCGGCTGTCGTCGGCCGGCAGCTGCCACCGCGCCACCTGCGCGCGCGACTGCGCCAGTGCGCGTTCGTCGTCCTCCTTCATCCGGCGCGCCAGCTCGACCAGCCCTTCCCCGTCGATGCCCTGGGTGCCGGCATCCATCCACGCCTCGATGCTGCTGCCGCCCCAGGTGCTGTCGATGATGCCGATCGGCACGCCCTGCGAAGCACGCAGCTCGCGCGCGAAGAAGTGCGCGATCGCCGAGAACCCGCCCGCCGCTTCAGGCGAGGATGCAATCCACTCGCCGCCGGCCAGCTGCCATTGCGGCAGCCCCGCCCAGGATTTGGGGATCTTGAAATGGCGGATCAGCGGATCGGTGGCGGCCGCGATCTCGGCCTGCGCATCCGCCGACTGCGAGATCGGCCACTCCATGTTCGACTGGCCCGACGCCAGCCACACATCGCCCACCAGCACGTCGCGCAGCGCCACCGGCGACTTGCCGTCGTCGATGCGCAGGACGAACGGTCCGCCTGCCCCACGCGCAGGAAGTTCCACGCGCCAGGCGCCGTTGCCGTCGGCGTTCGCGTGGGCCTTGCTGCCATCGAGGGCGACTTCGACGCGCGTGCCCGGCTCTGCGTAGCCCCAGACCGGCAGCGGTTGATCGCGCTGCAGCACCATGCCGTCGGCAAACACCCGTGGCAGTTCGACCGCCTGCACGCCTGTGGCTGCGAGCGCCAGCGCGCCCGCGCACAGCAGCCGCGGCAATCGATGGCGATTGCAGACCGGGGAAAACGATGTGGACGCATGGTTCATTGCGGATCTCCATACCAGATGCCGCGTCCTTCGGTGCCGAAGTAGACGCGGCCGTGCAGGCGGGGATCGCCTGTGACGTGACGCATGATGCCGCCAAAGCGCATGCCGTCGTGATCGATGCGACGCCACTTGCGGCCGCCGTCGTCGGAGCGGAACAGGCCGGGCACCCCTTCGACCTGGCCATGCACGAACAGCACGGGCTGACCGTCCTCACGCGCCGGTGCGCCCAGTCCGACCGAACGCGCATCGTCCACGCCGGGCAGGCGCACGAGCTTGCCCGGCGACCAGTGCAGCAGGCCGCGCCACGACGCCGCCACCCAGGCCTCTCCGCTGCGCGCAGGATGCGGCCGGATCTCGGCCCGGAACCAGTCGCCGACCTCGCCCACCTTCGCCTGCACCGCCTCGAACGACACGCCGCCGTCGCCGCTGACGTAGAGCGTTCCGGTGGTCGCGTCGAAACCGTAGTAGATGGACGGTTCGACCCGGTCCGCCTCCACCACCGCGCCGCGCGGCAGGCCACGCACCTGCTGCCAGCGGCCGCCGGCGTCGTCGCTCAGCCAGTGATGCCCGGCCCCGCGTGGATGCCAGATCAGGCGCTCGCCATCAGCGGACAGGGTGATATGTCCCGCGCCTTCGCCCTCAGGCGGTTCACTCTTGAACGCCTTCCAGCTGCGACCACCATCGCCCGACCAGGCACCACGCACCGCACCCTCGGGCCGGTTGTGGAAGTACCCACTGCGCACCATGCGCTGCGGTGCCTGCCCCGCAAACGCCAGGCTCTCGGTGTTCGAGAAACGCAGCCCGGCGAAGCGCTGTTGGGGCGCATCCAGATCGTCGTGCACGAAGCCGTCGACATCGCCCAGCCCGCTGACCAGGTGCGCACCCTCGGGCGGACTCGCCAGCGCCAGCGGCACCGTCTCTTCGAATCCGGCCTGCGGAAACTCCCACTGCAGCTCGCTTCCAGCATCGAACGCGCGCGCGTTGCGTGACGACCACGTGCCGTAACCGGTCACGAACCAGATGCGGTCCGGATCGTGCGGATCGATCTCCACGTCGGCCATCCAGTGCGGCGTCGCGTCCGTGGTCCACGGCGCGCTGGCGTGATCGAACCGCGAACGCTCGAACGTCGCCACCCAGCTGCGGCCACCATCGGTGCTGCGGAACAGCTCGTCATGCGGTCGATAGCGGCGGAAGGTGGTGGCCACGATCACGTCTGGATCGCGCGCGTCCACCGCCACCGCACCCCAGCCATAGCCGCTGGCCGTGCCCAGCGTGCGCGGCAGCGGCGTGATGTCGGTCCAGCTGCCATCGGCCGGATCGAAGCGGTACACCGCACCATCGGCCATGTGGTTGGGCCCAGGCTCGTCCCCATAGCTCAGCAGCCAGCGCCCCTGCGCGTCGCGCACCATGCGGCCGGGTCGCAGGCCGACGGGCTGGCCCGGCACGGCCTGCCAGCTGCGCCCCGAGTCATCGGAGCGATAGAGCGCTGTCTCCCGTGTCGAAACGCCCGCGTAGAGCCTGCGCGACGGCGCTCCCCGCGTTCCGCTGTCCGGGTCGAACACCACGAACGCGATGCCGATCGGCACCTCGTCCCGCCAGCCCTTCGCCCAGGCGGAACGCGATTTCGCGATGGCCGGGAATCCGGGCATCTCCGCCCAGTGCGCGCCACCGTCATCGCTGCGCCAGAGCCCATGCGCGCGCGTGCCCAGCAGCAGCACGCGGCCATCGTTCGGATCCACCGCCAGCCGTTCGCCATTGCCGCGGCCCTGCTCGTTGCCGCCCAGCTTGAACGGCAACGCGCTGCGCTGGAATGTCGCCCCCCGATCCTGCGAACGCAGGATCACGCCGGCAGCGCCGCGCTCGTGCAGGTAGGTGCCCGCGGCCAGATAAAGTCTGTCCGGATCGGAGGGGTCCAGCGCCAGGCTTTCGATGCCGAAGCGACCGCGGTCGTCCTCGCCCATCCAGTCGAGCAATGGCGTCCACCGCCGCTGCGCGGCCTCCCAGCGATACGCGCCGCCGATGTCGGTGCGCGCATACAGCAGACCCGCTTCGGTCGGATGGAACACCAGCCCACTGACGAAGCCGCCACCGCCGACGGCCACGTTGCGCCAGCGATAGCCGTCCGCGTGCGCCTGCGGCATTCCCGGGAATGCGACCAGCCAGATCAGTGCCAGCGTTGCCCACGCCGTGGCGCCGCGTCGCGCGCGCCACCTGGATCGTCCCGCCCCGAAGCCCATTGCGCGCAGCACCCCTCACCACCGCAGTCCAGCTATGCAGGATAGGTGGCCGAGAAATGCCGTACCAATGAAGAAATCGGCCGCGCCTATAGCAGACGGGAATGCTGCAATGCGGCGCAATTCGTCGCCCCTGCATGGACAAGGAAGCAAAGGCTTAGAAGGAATCTGGATCTTTGCTTTTTTTTAACATCTCGGGGTGCTCGTGCCGTTGTCGCCTTTCGTGCGCCTAAATGCGTAGTCGACCCCGAAGCAAGCAATGTTTGACCAGCGGATCGCATACGACCCTTGGCGCCTTCTCCCACTTAGCCCTTCTTAACTGCCGCACGGAGGAGAAGCGGGAGTTCGCCGAGCTCAAAGTACACCAAGGCCCGGTATGACTTCAGAGCCTTCTTCTGGAACTTCTTCTTGACCTTGACCCGCTGCCCGCTACCGGGCGAGGCGATGATGAGGCTAGAGAGCGCCGTGATGAGCTGCTTCCCAAACTTGGAAAAATCTATAGCGGCGGGCCCAGCACGAATGCGGAGGCTTATCAGATGGCCCAAAAATCACTCCAGCAGATGGAGGACATGACCTTCTCAGATGAGCAGATCGACAGGTTCCTTCCGAGGGAGCTGCAGCGGGGCAGCGCCGATTGGCAACAGACGTCACGAGGCCGTAGTTGCTCCTTGATGCTCTGAATGGCTCAAGCTCGCACGGGCTGCGCGGCTGCGATGCGATCACGGATCTCGCTGTAGACATCGATGCCTGATTCGACGGCCACTTCCAGGCTCATGCAGATCGCGAACTTGATCTGCTCGTTGAGGCCTGGCGCTTCTTCCATGCAGTTTACTTTGCACTCGAACATCTGACCTTCGACGATCGGGAGTGCCGTACGACTTCCTTCCCAAACCTCATGTTGGACAGTGCCCCGTAGAACGGTTTGAAAGTGCGGTGAATTCTCACGCGACGTACCGAAGTCTGCAGGGGGTGTGATCCACAACTTCGCTTGGCGGTAACGCTGCATCGCGTTTCTGGTCGGCGACATCCATGCCAGTGTGATCGTCATCCGACGCGGAGTCATGATCCGGCCGAGCCCAACTGGCATCGGCGCCGAGAAAGCCACAGCACGGTCCCGGCCTACCTCTCCGACGCCGATGAGCGTGGCGCGATGGGCCGCGCATGTCAGTGCGCGTTCGTCATCAACGGGTCCGTAGCCAAGCCAGGACGCGATGAAGTCGCGTTCGCGCATCGCCCGGGTGCTGCCGTTGCCGATGCGCGCGAAGCTCGGCCCGTGATCAAGGACCGACTGAGACAAAGGTCCCCAATGTGCGCCATGAACCAGCAGTGCCTTGATGAGCACGGCATCGTGACTTTCCGGAATCGCTGCGCCGCGGGCCCGTAGACCGTCGATGACCTCGTAAGCCTTGGCGGCCGTGCGAGTGGCCAACGCTGTGGCATTACTGGTCCCGCGCGAATACTCGGTTTCCGCGACAGGACCGGTACCTGAAGAGGGTCGCGCCACCAGCTGGCCGGGGGCCAGCGCAGTCTGGGCGGTCTGGATGATTGTGTGCTCAGGCGGCGACTGAAGGTGCTCCCGGAACAGCAGTCTCCCACCAGGCATGAGAATGTCGGGTTTGATCGAGCGGCCCATCCCCATGCCGACGCGGGAGATGGGACTCAGGCCACTGATCGGGAACAAATCATGGCGCGACGCCGGAATCTGCGGCTGGGAGGCATCGCTGTGGTGCGCGCCCACCGTAATCGCATTGATCGCCTCTGCAGGCGACATCAACCGTCGCTGGGTAGAGGTTCCCAGCAATGCAACCAGTGCAGCCTTGTGCTGGTCCGCGGGAGTAAGCGTGCGCAGGGCGTCCCGTCGGACTTCAAGTCGCAGATCAGATGGTTGATTGCCGGCGCTGATCACGAAAAGAACGTCGTACTTGAACGACAACCAGTCCACGAGCCGGGCCCAAGGCGAGATATCGTCGGAGAAGATCCGGTACTCGTTGCCGACAGAGAGGTTGATCACCTTGACTGTAGGGGCGACAGCAGGCGTGTCGCCATCCCGTTCGAAGAGGCGACGCACTGCGCGGTGGACCAGATCGATCAGGAGCTGATCGTCAGGCGTGCACTCGGCACGCCTGTACTGCGTATCGCGCGGGTCAGGCCGCAGGATTGGTCGCACGTAAACCGGTCGCGTGGGAGGCGCGGAAGGCGCATTGAGATCGCCGTGCACGATCAGCGACGCCATCGCGGTGCCATGCACCCGATCCTTCGCAGCGTAGTCGCCTGCCCAGTCGTCAGGGTCGTCGATGATCAGGCGGCGATTTAGCAACAAGTGATTGGCGAGTGGCAATCCGTCGAGCAAGGCGACGATCGGATCGCCACCAACCTCACCCGGCGTCTCCAGCAGACGCTGTGACTCTTCCGGTTCCGATCCCGAACACACACTCTGGGCGCGTGGTCGGAAGAACATGACCCGGTCGGAGAGCACGAAGGACGGGTAGATACCGTCTAGAATGGATGCAACGACGCGGGTGGGCAGCTCGACTAGGAACCCGTGATAGGCGATCTCGGGGATCAGCGCCTTCTTGAGCACTCGACCACCGGACGCGGCAATGAAGGTCTCAACTTCGCGATCGACTGCCGTGTTTTTGGTGGTGGAATTGAAGTACCAAGCCTCAAGCTCGAATCGGGTGGCATCGCGGCCGCTGACAACTTCGTCGTGCCAATACAGGCGCATGTCCTCATCGATGCGATCCTGAACATTCCATCGCCTGATGTCGTGCAGGTGCGCGAAGACGTGTTTAAGCGGTGCGAGGCCTTGATCGAAGCGCGCTGCCGGATCTTCCTGATAGCGCCACCACAGAGAGAGCAGTTCTTCCAGCGCACGCTGGTTGGTACCGACCAAGTACATTCGCCCCTTCAGGAGCTCGGTCGGATCGGCGCCGTCTTCCTCCAAGTGAAAGTCTTCGTCTTGCTGGAACTCGGATGCGAACTCGAATAGCCAGTCCGCCTGTAGACGTGCGGCTGCCTTGTAGAATTTATCCTGCGAACCGATGGTCTCCAATACCAATACGAATTCGGGATCGTGATCCGGAGCCGTATCGGAAACCGTCACGCGCTCGGCTTCGATGCTTTCGTAGAGCTGAGTGAACTTCGGCGTCAGCCGCAGCCCCTGGCGTTCTGGGGTTGGGCGCGAGACTACCTTGTCCGGGCCGCCATACGCATCGCTTCTTTCGTCGAGGGGAACCCGTTTTGGAAAGAGCAGGAGGGGGAAGTCCTCAGCCATTGAGCCTTACGTCATCCGTTGACCTGGTAACGAGCATGCCACTGATGCAGGCGCTCGGTCACAATCTTCTTGAGGTCCGGATCCGGCATGGCTAGCACGTAGCGCCGGTGCACGTCCTCGCAGAACTGCTCGAGGTCGGAGAAGCTCGTAGCCGGGAGCTTGGCGGCAAGGGTCTTGGGCGAAATGCCCAGCTTGGCGCCCAGACGCTCCTGCAGGCGCGTGAACCACGCCTCCTTCTGGGCGGGCGTCGGCGGCACCAGTTCAAGGCGAAGCTGGAAGCGTCTCCAAACGGCCCGGTCCAGCAGTTCGGCGTGATTAGTCGCTGTCACGACGACGACGTGGCTGGGCAGGGCGTCAATCTGGAGCAGCAGTGAGCTCACGACGCGTTTGATCTCACCCGTCTCATGCGTGTCGCCGCGCTCCTTGCCGAGCGTGTCGAATTCGTCGAAGAACAGCACGCACTGATGTGTGCGGGCGAAGTCGAACAGTTTCTTCAAGCGACCGCTGGTCTCGCCCAGGAAGCTGCCGATTACCGCTTCGTAGCGGACCACGAACAGAGGGACCATGAGCTGGGTGGCCAAGGCCTCGGCAAGCGAGGTCTTGCCGTTGCCCGGCGGGCCGGACAGCAGGATCCGGTGACGCGGCTCGAGGCCATAGGAGCGCAGCAGGTCGCGCCGGTGCTGCTCTTCGACGATCTCCTCGCAAGCGTTGCGCACCTGAGGGTCGACGAACATTTCCGCGAGCGTGCGTTGAGGTTCGATCTCGTACAGAAGTCCGCCGTGCCCACCATCGTAGGTGCGCACGACCTCAGGGGTTTGCGGGCGTGCGCGTGCATCGCCCAGGTTCTTGACCAGGCGATCTGCCAGTTGGTGGTGACTCTTCGCACGCTCTTCGGCAGCCATTGCCTCAACCGTGCTCCGGAGCAACCGTTGGTCACCTTCGCTTCCTGCCTTGACCAAGCTGACGAGTAGATCTGCTCGCGACATTGTGCTCACCGTGCTCGACGTGATGGTGGATCAACACCCGCGGGCTGTCTATCCAACGCGGATCACTTCCCGACCATTAGACCAATCGATCCGGACAGACCCTGAGACTGGGCAATATTATTGATCATATCATCCCTATGATATGATGGAATCGTGGAGGGGCTTCCCAAGATCAGCTTCTGCTTGACGCAGGACGAGTTGGACATCGTCGCCGACGTGCAGCGTCGGCTTGCCGTGGGTGGACGCCACAGCAATCGCAGCGAGGTGCTGCGGATCGCGATCGCGCAGCTCATTAAGATCTCCGACCAAGAGCTACTCGATGCCGGCACACAGATGACCCGGCTGGTACCGGGACGTAAACCCAGGGCTCCAAAGCGGCCGGTTTGAGCTGCGCACCGCGCGCATGCTTGGTAGGCCCCGGCGGCTTACTTAGGCGCGCCGACTTCCGGCAGCGTGCGGATGACCTCACCGATCAACGGGCACTAGGCCATCCACTGTGTAGGCGCGCGCCCTTCACTGGTCCTTCGCGGGACTGACGTTGGATGGCGAGAGCGGCTCGCCTCAGCAACACAGTCGGACCTTCGGCGGCCCTGGCCTGAGAGATGTCTACTGACACGCGTCAGTGGAGCATCCTCGCACTTCCGGTGGACGCACCGGCAAACAGATAGGCGAACACGGCATCGCCCTTGCTCACCACCTCGTCTTCGGAATAGCCCATGTCGGCCATTCCGCTGTCCCACAGATGGTTCTCGATCTCGTGACGCAACTGCGCCTGCTTCGCTGCCATGTCGCGCAGGTGGCCTATCAGCAGATTGCGCTCCTCCAGCCTCGCCAGCAGCTCGACGGCCGCCTTCTTGACCGCCTCCCGATCCTTCCGGCTGAGTGACTTCTTCCGCAACAGGTCGAACACGGCGAGCTGCTGCTCGGTCTCCAGGCCTTCCCGCTGGAAGCGCCTGGCTTCCTCGTCCATCTCGTCATGGGTAGCGAACAGCTCTCCCATCACTTTCTGGATCTCAGCCTCGTCCTTGTCGGTGTTGTACTCGGCAACGATGCGCTGGAACTTCTCGTACAGGTCGATCCGCGTCGGGTTCTCCAGCACCATAGCCTTCAGCCCTTCCTCGATCTTCTCCATGAGGTTCAGCGCGACCAGGTTCTTCTGCTTGATGTTCTGGAACTCCGCCCGCAACCGGTCGAAGTCGATGGTGCTCAGGTCGAACTGGGCAGGCGCCTTGCTGGCCCCCTGTTCCAGGCCGATCCCAAGGTCCACCACGTCATAGAAGCCCTGCAGCAACCTGGTGATATCCGGCGACGTGCGCGCCGCCTGCAGCTTGTTGTAGATGGCGTTGAGGGCGCTCTCCTGCTCGTCATAGGCGAACAGGCCGGGATTCGGGAACAGGCCGCGATACTTGGCCGCAACGTCCTCCACGATCACCATGAAGGTCTTGCGCCGCTCATTGCTGGCCGCCAGCAGATCGCAGGCCTCGAGGATTTTCTCGCCCTTGTCCATGCCCTGGGCGTCGATCACGTCCTGCAGCTCGAAGCCAAGGTCTGCCAGGAACTCGGTCGCATGCTCGATGCTCGCGGCATACTCGGCAATCCCTTCGGCGTCGTCTTCCAGATAGCCGGGGTCCTCGCCTTCGCCAACTTCCAGCTTGCCGTCGCGGTCGCCCTGGGCGAACGTCGCCAACGCCTTGCGCAGGCTCTTGATCATGCCGTTGTAGTCGATGATCAGGCCGTTGGCCTTACCTCCCCCAACGCGGTTCACCCGGGCAATGGCCTGCATCAGGGTGTGGCCCCGCATTGGCTTGTCCAGGTACAGGGTGGCCAGTGACTTCACGTCGAAGCCGGTCAGCCACATCGCGCAGACGATGGCGACCCGGAACGGGTTCTCGGCCTTCTTGAACTCCTGCTCCAGGTTGCGCGAGGTCATCTTGGCCCGATGCGGCGCGATGTCGAGCTGCTCGCCTCGGTGGTTGGTCCACTTCCTGAACTCCTCCACCTCGCCCTGCTCGCTGGACACCACCACGCAGAATTCTGTTTCGCGCATCCACTCCAGGCGTTCGCGCTTTTGCTGCATGATCCTGGGCAAGGGACGCTGCGGATACTTGGCATTGAAGGTCGCCTCATCGGCGAGCAGATCCGCTTCCAGCGTGTCGCCAAGCGCCTTCCACTTGTCGGCGATCAGGTCGTACATCTTCACGCAGGTGATCTTGTCGATGCAGACCATCAGCGCCTTGCTGTTGCCACCGGTAACGGCATTGCGGCGCTGCGAGTAGTGCTTGACGAAATCCTCCGCCACTGCGTCCAGGCGCGTGGGCGAGGTGAAGATGGTGTACTCCCTGGCCAGCTTCCTGTAGAGCTTGTCTTCCTTCTCGTCCGTCCACGGGTCTTCCGCCGTGGAGTCGAGCCTGGCTTCTTCGATATAGCGGGTGATCTTCTCGTTCAGATCGTCATCAACGATCTTCAGCTTCTCACCGTGGTTCTCGTATTTCAGCGGCAGGGTCGCGCCATCGGCGACCGCACGCTGGAAGTCGTAGACAGAGACGTAGCCGCCAAACACTTCGCGTGTCAGCTGCTTCTCCGCCGCTTCGATCAGCGGAGTGCCGGTGAAGCCGATGAACTTGGCATTGGGCAACCCCTTGCGCATATTCAGGGCCAGACGCCCGTACTGGCTGCGATGCGCCTCGTCGCTGATCACGATGATGTCGTCGCGCTCCGAGTAGGGATCCGCCACGCGCTCGCGGTACTTCTGGATCAGGGTGAAGACATAGCTGCGGTTGCTGTCGCGAAGCATGGCCCGCAGGCTCACCCCGCTCTGGGCTTGGTCATCCTTGGCATTTGCGCGCCCGCAATGGGTGTACGTGCCGGCGATCTGGTCATCCAGCTCGCTGCGATCAGTGACAACAACAATGGTGTAGCCCGCCGACACCCTGCGCCGGATCTTCTCGCTCAGGAACACAATGGAGTACGACTTGCCCGAACCCTGGGTATGCCAGAACACGCCGAGCTGACCCTTCGCCAGCTCGGCTTTCACCTTGTCATCGTCCGACTGCAGGCGTGCGATGACGCGATTCACCCCCAGATACTGGTGATTGCGGGCCACGATCTTGGCGAGGGCGCCTTCGCTGGCGTCGAACAGGATGAAGTTTTCGATGATGTCGAGCAGCCGCGCCCTGTCCATCATTCCGCGCAGCAGCAGCGGAAGCTGCATCGTGCTCTTTCCCGGCTCCGGATCGTCCTCGTCCAGCCGCTTCCACTGGTAGTGATGCTCGGGTGTGGCCGTGATGCTGGCGTACCTGGCGATGTGGCCATTGGAGAACACCACGAACTGGTTCCAGTGGAACAACTGCTCGACGCTGCCCTCGATGGCGGCCTGCTTGCCGGATTCGTCGGTGCCTCGATAGTCGCGGTAGTTCTTCTTGTAGGCCTCGTTGTAGTCCACGTCGAAGCGCTTGAGCTCGACGAACACCAGCGGCAGGCCGTTGACGAAGCCCACCAGGTCGGCGCGACGCAGGTAGTTCCTCCCGCGCACCCACAGCTCGCGCACGGCCTTGAAGCTGTTGTTGTCGGGCTCGCTGAAATCCACCACGCGCAGGCGGCGTTCCACGCTTCGCCCGGCGCCGTCCTTGAACCGAACCAGCGCGCCGTTGCGCAACAGCTCGTACTTGTCCTGGTTGATGGCCACCAGGGTCTTGGCGTGATCGTGGGCGGTCGCCTGGTCGATGGCCTGCTGGTAGGCCTCTTCGGGCAGGCCCGGATTAAGGCGCTCCAGCGCGGCGCGCAGGTCGGGCTTGAGCACCGTTTCGGTGAAGTTGCTACGGCCGGTGAGATGCGGCCTGTCCTCGGTCTCGGCCTGGGCATGGATCGACGACCAGCCAAGCTCACCCAGAATTACGGCGGCATCCTTCTGGATCATCCCGTCTTCGCTGTAATCCCCCCGTGCACTCATCGCCTCACGCCTCGCTGAAGTCGAAGCCGCACTGGCGGTGATGGCGCAGCGTCAGCAGATGGATGCAGTCCCGATGGATGGCATACAGCGCCAGGTATTCTTCCAGAATGTACTCGCGCAGTTCGATGTCATCGCCCAGCAGCTCGCGCACGGCTGTCCAGGCGGCAAGCACTTCCGGCGCTTCAGGGTTGTGGGCGATGAATTCGCGCCCGATGCGCGGCGCCTGAGCCAGGCGCTTGGGCAAGGCGTCATAGGCGTCGTCCAGCAGCTCCTGCGCCGCGGCATCCGCGCCAACGCCGATCAGGTACGCCACGGCCTCGTCTAGTCTGCGCTCGTAGGCCGCACCCAGGACGACCTGCATGCGTCAGGCGTCCGTCTTGCGTGCGGCCCTGGCCGCGTCCAGCCGGGCCTGCGAGCGCGCCCTGGCCTCCTCCACCGGGATTCCGGGCTTGCCCGCGCGAATGTCCTGCAGACCGGCCGCCACGTCGTTCAGCAGGCCAAGCTGGAAGTTGGCCCGTGCCAGCGAATCGCGCTCCAGCCGGTGGTAGTAGTCCAGCTTGCGGGCGTCCACCAGCGCCACGTAGCTCTCGCCGTTGCGGGTGATGATCTTTTCATGGCCGGCGCGGACTTCATCGGCCAGCCGGGTCAGGTCGGCGCGCGCCTTGTTGAAGGGCACGATGTCCTGCGAGGTGATGGGCATGGCGGGCTCCGGGCGCTGGTGAACGTAAACCTTAATGTATTCATCTATGTCTGGCAAATCCGTCAGCAGGGCGGGCTACGCGGCTTCCGGCTGCGGCAGCGTGATGCCGGAGACGTCCAATTGGCCGCTCATCAACTTGGGAAGCAGGGCGTTGCGGGCGTTTGCGAGCATTGCATTCTTCTCACGCAGCAGGACCCCCTGCCAGAGCATTGCATTCAACGATTCCAGTTCTTCATCAAGGCCAGTTGGAGTCAACAACTCAATCATCTTCAGGTGCTTTGCGCCAAGATGTGCAACGGTCGCACCCTGGATTGTTTTCTCAAGATCCTTGATTGGGCCACGCAAAGAGAGGCCGACGAATGCTCTGAACTTCTCATCAACAGGCCGAACACGGCAGACTCGCTGAACCAGATAGGCGTTCCCCCCAACCCAATGGTTCATGTGGAAAATTCCGTCCATGCCAATCAACAAATCACCCCGCTCAATGATGTACGAGCTATCCACTTCTTCCGTTGTGTATGTGGAAGTCGAAGTATCAAGTATGTCTCGGATGCGAACCGCAGGCATTCCGACGCCTTCGCTATTGAACTGATTAGCCTTGAACGCGAAGCCATAATCAACTTCAGCAATATCAAACAGATTCTTTCGCTGCCACCCCTCGGGTACGCCATCCACCACCTTGACGGCCTCGTGGCCGGGAAAGCGCAGGTGCACGAACCATTCGCGGTACAGGCGGCGGGCAGCTTCCTCCAGCAGGGCGATCCGGCGCTGGTTTGTCGCGATGAGATCGTCGTAGGCGAAAAACACCTGAGCGACCTGTCTCTGTGTTTCGACATCCGGCACGCTCACCGGCATTTGATGCAGTGTGTTCCGATTCACGCCTGGAACCGCCCCGGCCGCGTTCTGAGACCCTAGCTCCAGAGTCATCAGCAAATATGCGGCAAAACGCGGATGATTTCCCTTGAAATCTTCCACATACAACGCTGTGTTCAGCGGCCAATAGTCGCCTTCAATGTAATGCACTTCGCCGAGTGTTCCGTATCGTCCCGTCACCACGCCCGGCCCGGCAACTTTGGCTACGTTGTGCCAGCCAGTGATGCCCGAGGACGACACGATTGGGATATCGCCAGAAGTTCGACTATTTTTCGGCAAGTCGTGGCCACGTTTCAGGCGAAGCACATCCCCTAACCGCATTGACTTCCAACTCACGCCAACAACTCCTCGAAGTTGGCGCTGATCGTCGCTGCAAGCTCTGAAGCCTTCTCGTTCAACTCCACCAGCTCGTCATGGATGATCCGCATCCGGTCGACGAACCCTTCCTCGTCATCCTCGGTGACAACCGCCACGCCGACATAGCGTCCCGGCGTGAGCGACCAGTCGTTCTGCCCGATGCGCTCGCGGGTGACGGCCGCGCACAGGCCCTGAACTTCCACGAACACGCCGTCGGGAAATCGCGACAGCAGCCAATGCGCCTGGGCGATGAAGTAACCGGATTGCTTCAGCGCTTCCAACGCCAGATCGCGCATCGTGGCGTCTTCGCCCTTCTTCTGATCAGCGGCCAGCAAGGCGCGCCTGGCCTCTCGGATGGCCTTGGCATCGAACGCGTCGCTCTTGCGCCCGCGCAGTTCCTTCTCGACCTTGTCCAGCAGCTTCAGCCACTGCTTGTGCCGGGCCTCAAGCTGCCGGGCCGCGGCCTTCAACTGCGGCGCAAGGTCTTCAAGCGCGACCTGCGCGGCCTGCACACTGGCGAGCTTGTCCGGCCTGGCTTTTGCAACGGCCTTGCGTGCAAGCATCACCGCCACCTCAAGGTTTGCGACGGCTTGCCCTGTGTCCTTGCCGTCCTCCCGAGCCGCGTCAATCTCTGTCTTGAAGGCCTCCAGCGTCGCTTCATTGAGCCGGGCCTCGTCATCCACGCCGTCGTTGAGCTCAGCCAGCGTCGCGCCTTTGCCGAATACGGTCAGATGCCGAGCCAGCGCCTCGATTGCCGCCGTGTCGTCGGCCAGCCGCTGAGGCAATCGCGCCAACCAGCCATCCGCCTGCTGCTGATGGCTGGCCACCAGCGCCGCAAACCTGTCGCCCTGCCCGCGATACAGCCACACCACCGCGTTGAGGTTGGCGAGCTGCTCCTCGGTGAAGACATGTGAACGCGCGGAGACGACCGTATAGACGTTGCGTGCATCCAGCATCAACACCGTGTCCCTGCGCGACTCCGGCTTGCCCTTGTCGAAGAACCACAGCGTGCACGGCAGGCTGCGGGTGTAGAAGAACTTGTTGCCGATGGCGACCATCACGTCCACATCGCCGGTCCTGACCAGCTTCTCGCGGATCTCCTTGTCCTTGTTGCCGGCGTCCGATGCGCTGGACGCCATCACGAACCCGGCGCGGCCGGTCGGGTTCAGATAGGAGTGGAAGTACTGGATCCACAGGCTGTTGGCATTGGAAATCGCCCCGGTCTTGGCATTCAGGCCGGGTAGACCGAACGGTAAGCGGCCATCGGGCGCGACCTGGCTTTCGACCTTCTTGGTCTCCACGCCATCCACGTTGAACGGTGGATTGGCCATGACGAAGTCGCACTCGCCAATCAGCGGTTCGATCTGGTCGTAGAAGGTATTTCCCTGGCGGATGTTGCTGGCATCCAGACCGTGCACCGCAAGGTTCATGCGCGCCAGCTTGGTGTTGGTGTCGCTCTTTTCCTGCCCGTGGAAGACCACGCCGGAGTCCAGCGGATCCTGTCCGCGGCTCTCGATGAAGTGGCCGGACTGCACGAACATGCCGGCCGATCCGCAGGCCGGATCCAGGACGAGGCCGTGATCGGGCTCGATGACGTTGACGATCATCCGCACCAGCGATGGCGGGGTGAAGAACTCGCCGCCCTCTTGGGCGCCGGTCATGGCGAACTTGTTGAGGAAGTACTCGTAGATGCGCCCGAACACGTCGCCGGTGGCATTGCGGATCGCCTCCCCGTCAAAGACCTTGATGAGCCGCGCCAGCAGGTCCGGCTCGAACGCGGGGTAGCCGCGCGGCAGCGCGCCTCGGAGGACTTCATGCTCGGCTTCGATGCTGTCCATGGCTGCATCGATCGCTTCGCCGACTCCTGGGCCCGCCGGCAGGGCGGCGATGTGCTCGAAGCGCGCCGCCTCCGGCAGATAGATTGCGGCCTTGCCCTGGAAGCCGAGCTTGATGAGGGCTTCCCGCCGTGAAGCGGGAACCTTCGGGCCGATTCCGGCGGTGATCCCGGGCAGGTAGGCATTGAAGCGGTTGCTGGCGTGGCGCAGGAAGATCAGCCCCAGAACCGGCATCGAGTATTCGCTGGCGGTGAGCTTGGAGTTGGCGCGCAGGTCGTCTGCCGATTGCCACAGGTCGCTTTCGAGTTGCTGGATGTTCATGGGGTGTTCTGACCCTTGTCGACCTGCTGTAGCTGTGCGAGAAGTTCCTTCCAGAAGTCCTCTGCAATCCCGGCTTGCTCATCCTGCAAGCTCTCAATCTGCCATTGCAGCTCTTTTTCTCGTTCGATGATTTCGACTGCGGCCTCAGTCAATGCCGCGTTCAGCGCAAAGACCTTGAGCTTGCGCAGCGTACTGATGGACATCATGGGAATGGTCGCGCCGGTCTTGATGCCGTCCAGCACCTGCTGGCCCATCTTCGACCGCAACCACAAACCCAGGCCACGGAGGTCCACGCCGGGCTTTGCCCCCCGCAGGACCACGAACGACTGTCCGGCAATCCAGCCACCATCCCCGGGTGGCGGCACGTTGTCGGGCACGATGCCAATCTTTCCAACAGTGCCTTTCACGACCAACAGCAGATCATGCGGCCGCAGGAAGATATCCATTACATCGCCGGAACGCTTGGCGGCCAGTTGCACTCTGACACTCTTCTCGGGGGTCCGGATGTAGCCTGCGCTGGGAAGATCGACGGCCCCGACCTCGAGAACATCGACTCCTGCTGACACATCCACTCCGCGGTCCCTGTTGGGTATTGGAATGAGGATGCGAACCACATCTTCCAGTGTTTCGGTTGGCAAGGTTTCCATCCGCGCTTGCGCTTCACGCTGCTCGTCTGGAATGACGTAGCGACCGACATCCAGCGTGGCATCGTTGTCGAAAATGGCGTCCAGGCTGACGACTTGCGTATACGAGTCCTCTTCTTGACGTCCAGCAGCCGCTTGGATATCAGACTCGACGCGCACCCGCCTGCAGAAGTCCAGAATGAGGCCAGTACTCTGCAGCGCAACCCGCCCCTTGCCCATCGACGCACGGAAGTGCGGCAACGATGCATCGACGAATCCAACGCGACGGTGGCGTGCCTGCGTGTTCAACACCAGCATGGAGGTTCCCAGCCCGCTGGATTGGAAGATGCCATTGGGCAGCGCAATGACCGCCTCGACCCAGCCTTGCTTCAACAGGTATTCGCGAACGTCCCTGTCTTTGCCTGAGCTGAAGAAAAATCCATTAGGTACAACGATAGCGGCAATGCCACGTGTCTGCGCTGCAATGTGCTGCACCATCAGACCTGTCACGCTGGCCTTGACCACAGGAAAGCGGCTGTAGATGTCCTGCATCACCACGTCATCGACGCCGCCGACCATGCCCATTGGTGGAATCGAAAGAGTTGCGTCAAATCTTTCCAGGTGTCCGCCATGAACTGCTGCAGGCGCACGCAGCGGATCGTTTGACGCAACGTCTGTAGGCGCTTCACGAAACAGGGCCAGCAATGCCGCAACTTGCGATCCGAGATGTGCTTCAGCGTGGACGCGCAGGTTAGGCTGATCCATCAGCACCCCGACAAGCTGGCCGCTAGTCTCCCAAGGCAAGTAGGCCGCACGCGTAGTCTCACCGACCGCTATATCTTTCATCAGACGCGCCAGCTCGACGGGCACATCGAAACCCTCGAAAGTGCCACCGACCAGGTCACCGGCGACATCGACCGGCGAGAACCTCTCGAATACACCGCCGTCGACCAGATACTTCACCGTTCTCAGCGCAGCGAAGACCGCATCATTCGCCTGCTCGACGTATCGATTGGCATTGAAAAACGCCATCCCGAGTGCGCCGGGTTGCCAGAACAGTTTCTTCAGGACGCTCAACAGCCCCTCGACGCCTCCCTGAGCCACGGCGGTATCAAGCGTGACACTGGGCTCAAGCCTGTCCTTTGCCGACAGATGCGCCCACGTGAGCAACTGGAACGCCAGCAACTTGGACTCGTCGACGCTGAGAGAGGTGCTGCGGAAGTGCTCCATCACCTGGAACAGGACCTGTCCGGAATTGTCCTTGGACATGGTCACTGGCTCCTGCCCGCATAGTTGTACGTGGTGATCTGGGCATCGCCCTCGGCAACGACCACCAAGCCGCCCTTGTCCACGATCTTCATCAGGGTGCGAAGCGCTTCGCGAAGCTGCTCCGACTTCTTGCGGCTCAGGACCACCTTGCTGCCCTCGTTGTCGCCGTACCCCAAAACCAGATCGATCATCGCCTGGCTGATGCCCCGCTGGCCCATCCGCTGCTGAAAGTGCTTCGTCTTATGCATTGCAGCTCCCTCCGCTGTTGAGCGTAGGTTGCGCCTATGCGCGACACAGGTCAATGCGCAGGCTGCAGTACTTGTATAATGTGGTTGTGTTGTTTAGTTTATGTTCAGCTTTGGCGGTAGACTAGCGCGACCAAAAGCACTCTATCTTGTTGAAAATAAAGAGAACAGAGGAGCAGAGGCCGTCCGCCGGCCCCCTAGCCGAGCGGAAACGGCCCCATTGCCACTGCCGCCGCAGGCGTGAAGCCCGAAGACGGCGGCGGAAGGACTTCGCACTCGCCTTTGGGCGCCAGCAGTTGCCGAATGACTCTGGCGGACTCTAGCCGGTCGATGAAGTCGTTGACGGGGGTATAGAAGTTCGGAATGCGGTCGTTCTCTTCGTCGGTGAATACCCAGTAGGCCAGCCGCCTTTTGGGAAAGCCCGCGCGTTGGGCCTCGGCTCGGTTGGCATATTGGGTGACGAAGAGCCTGTATAGCGCCCTCTCTGGGTAGAAGCTCCGGCGAACCCAAATGGCGACGTCCCTCTGGTTGAACCGATCACCTGGGGATCGTCTCGTGATGAAGTGGTCATGGGCCAGGAGCTGCCAGAGAACCGGATCCACCCCAAAGATCCAAGCATCCTTGTGGGCGCGCAGACAGGCCGAGCGCACCGCCGCCGGCACAGAGTTCAGGAGCTCGCTGACCCGATCTTCTGCACCGATCCGGTACTCGCGCAGGAGCCGGTCGATTCGCTCAGGCGACGTCAGCTCGATTAGATGCTCCAGGTCCTCGGCGTGTTTCGCGCGCTTCTGTCGACGCACGTAGGCCTTCCGGCCCTCTTTGTCCTTGGTCTCTTGGGCCTCACGCCCCTGGCGTGCCTGGGCCGCCTTGACCATTTGGTCGCGCTGCTGGGCGATCTCCAGGTTCCGGGCTGCAACCTGCACGTCCAATTCCAGCTTGGAGGCCTGCCACTCCGCAACTGCTTTGGGGCAGGAGATCCAGCTGCGATTGGCGGGGTCGACAAGCACCGCATGCTCGAAGGCCGCCACGTCGTGAGGAATGTCTCGGTGCAGCTGGGAGAGGTCGATTTCGACCATCCTCCGGCCCTCGGCTTGAACTCGCGCCGCCTTGATGTCGCAAACGGCATGGGTCACGCGGATCTCTATCAGGAGCTCGCCGACCTCATCCCGGGCAACGACGTCGGGCTGGTAGGTGCCAAACGATCGCTCGATCTCGATGTCGCGCAGCTCCATGCTGCGAGTTGGATGGTCGACCTGGCGCCCCCAGTGGAGCCGACCATCTTCGTCCCGGGCATGTGGCGGATTGGGCATGTCGATTGGGTCACCGGTCCAGGCCGGGATCACCAGCCGCCGATGATCGGCAATCAGCTGCTTGGCCCGTTCGTGGATCCCAGTCTCGCGACCCGTGTGGCACCCGGTGTCGGTCAGGTGGGCGAAGTGGGGCCGCTTGCGCCGGCTCTCTTGGGCCTTGGCGGACAAGGGGGCATGGCACCCCGGGCAAATGCAGCCGCACGCTTTGCCCTTCGGGACCTCGCTCGGCGCTAAGACACGGCCATCTTTCAGTCCAAATGGAACGCGAAACCCGCCGCGCCGTGCCAGCGGATTGCCCGACGGATTGCGGAGTGAGAACCGCTCTGGGATGGTGTCCATGGTGCTTTCCTTGATCGGAGGGAAAGCAGAAATTCGCGGCAGGCCATGGACGCAAATAGATCTAAACCCGCCCAAACGGGTAATCCGCAGGTTGAATCCCTTCAGTTGGCCCTTGAATGGCTTGATCGGGAGGGGGGCCAGCAGCGCAACGCTCGGGTCCTCCGGGAGGTCATGGACACGACCCTGACGGCGATCTCGCGCGGGGAACCGCCTCCTGAGACGGACACCACGACGCTTCGAGCACTCTTTCAGCAACTCGAAGGAACGGGTGACGGCCTCTCCAAGGTGTTCCGGGCGACCGAGTTGGAGAAGTGGTGGGACTCGCGACAGGAGCAGCTTCGACAGCGGTGCGCCCAGCAGGGCTGCGCCCTGACCCCCGACCTCGTGGTCAAGAAGGGGGGCGGCCGTGGCCTACCCTCACGGCTCTGCTTCGGGTTTCGCCCGACGCGTGAGACGGAGGCTGGGGAGGACAACATGACGCTCGAGGTCGACCCAACCTCGATACGCTACCAAATGGATCCGGTCAAGCCTGCGTTGTGGCTCAGGCTGACGGTGGGCAGCCGGCCGTTCCCTGTGCAATCCTGGCGGGGCTACGTGCTCCTCGGCAGTGCCGCTATGAATATGGCGCTGATTGGAGTCGCTTGGTTGTTGCTGTTTTCCTCATGGGGCCAAGGGGCCCCTGTGACCACAGCGACACTGGCTCAGCTCGGCCTTGTGATCCTGGTGACAGCCGGACTCTGGTGGTTGTCGCGGCCGGTGTTCCACCTACCCACACAGCGGGTCACCATAGCAGGGCCGTCATTCCTGGCTCTGAGCGAGCTCTACGGCCAACTTCGCACCATGCCGGCGCCTGGTCGAAAACTGAAGTCCCGCGAATTCGCCGTCGTGCGCCATTGGGGCACGTGCCCGATCTGCTCGGCCGAAGTGGATCTCGACCACGGACGGGCCGCGTTCCCGGATCGGCTGGTTGGTCGCTGCCATGATGCACCGCTGGAGCACGTGTTCTCGTTCGACCCGGTGCGCCTAGTGGGTAGGCCGCTGGTCGAAAAAACGCGCGAGGAGACTAAATCACCCTCGTAAGAAAAAAAGACTCGACCACAGCCTGCCAGCCACTGTTGGCTGGCAGGCAATTCGATCGGAATGCGCTCCCCACGGGCGTCGCGTGTGGCAGTCAAAGCCAGCCACGTTCCGCCAACGTCACCGTCTGCAGTCCACCGACCCACCACGTGATCGATCCGGCGGACATCAAGCAGGGCGGGCGACTGCTTGAGGTGTGTTGTCACCGCGCGATCGGCAGCGGAAGGTGCAGGCGACTACCAGCGCTATCTAACGGCCAGCGGGTTGGTGTGCTCGGTGACCGCGATGGGCCACTGCCGCGAAGCAGTCGCGCGATCGGCGGAGCACTCGTTCAACGGCATCAGTCCAACTAGGCGCTATCTTCGACCAAATCAAGATCCCCACACGACCTGCCTAACCGTATCCGCGCCGGAAGCGGCAGTCCGGTCATCGCAAATCATGCACAACCACTGCTGACCGTACGCCGTCCATTGCTCCTAGTTCTTCGACGACCACTCTGACACTCTCAACTATCTGCACGACAACAGAGTCGGGCAGTATTGCTACGTGCTTGAGGAAGCTGTGCAACCCTGCCTCAACAATTCTCTCGCGGTCTTTCTCGCGCATCATGTTGACGCCAACCACGAAGCACTTTGCGGCCGCTCGGGCCTGGGCGACATCTTCATAGTTCACGGACAAGGAAGAGTAACTTGACCTCAGCTTCTGAGACCACCTGTAGGGAAGGCCTGCAACCTTGCACAAAGCAGACAGCGGCGGCAGGTACGACGGGCGGACAGCGTGAAGTCGCTCTAACAAACGACTCGCCTGACCAAAGTTGGCTTCGGGCTGGTATGGAAATGGAACAGTCTCATCGTGAATCATGAGTTCAGCAAGAACACTTGAGCTGACCTCTACCGGACGCAGAAGCAGTTCGAGCGGGGTCGTCGCCATCAGGAACGCGATGTTAAGCAGTGATCGAAACGAGAACCAAGCAATGCAGGGCCCAAGCGCTTCTCTGAGCCGAGCCCTATCCCGCATCGGCATCTTCCCATTCCAATGCGTAGACCAAAGCTTGTTGAGATTGAAGCCCCAATCCTCCACGCGTTCTGCGAAGTCCCCGCTGCCCCAGGCGATCACCTCTTCCAGCCCGCCGTTCGCCCACGCTTGCAATGGCGTCGCCACGCCGGTGCCATTTCCAGACAACGACGAGTGGCAAGCCGCGCAATTGAATCTCTTGGCGAGAGGCCGATGCATCGGTTGCGTCGTGCGGCATACCGGACAACTTTGGACAATCTCACACGCGTGAACTCCACAATGTGAGTACTGTTCGATCGACCAGATCAGCCGGTCGGTAGCACCCCCAGTCTTTGCATCCTCCAAACATAATGGGCACCACCGTCGCGACGGAGCCACGCAGATCGCACGGTAATTTGGGCTTTCGATAAGGCTTTCCAGATACCAGAGCGTTGTGGCTCGAGCGGAAGCTCCGGTCAAAGACTCCAGAACGTCAGCCACTTCCACGCTCTGTGCTGAAAGAGCCCCGAGCCTTTCAATACCCCGCATCTCGAGGCCCGTGGCTGACGCAATCCACCTCGCAAAGGCCCCGTTAGAAACGCCGAAGACCGACCCCAAACGTGCGACGTAGCTGTCCAATGACTCGACCTGGGCACTGCCTGCTCCTGCAGGCGGCATTGGAGGCAAAGCAGTCCATGTCGGCCTCACGTTATCTAGCCCTAGGCCGATTGACGTAGTCCATCAGATCCTCACGCCCTACAGGGTCTTCAGATAGCCGGTCGAACGCATGGACCGTATCCCATAGCTGCTCCAGCTCTGACTTCTTCCGCGAAGCCGCCTCGAGATGCTTGATCGTGATCTCTAACGCACCATGCTCTTGACGGATCAGATCGCAGCGGTCCAAGTACCTCTCCAAGGTACCGATCAGGCCCGCACAGTTCAGCATCACAAGATCAAGATGTTTGATCAAGAGATCGCGCACAGTTAGCGGATACCTACGACCCAGGGCCTTAACAAGCGGCGCAAACAATCGCATATCCTGCTGCCCCGATTTGTACCTCCGAAACCAAACCCAGTTAGAGCGATTCCGCACCTCCTCATTGTTGAGCCACAGATTCTCTGCCTCGTGCGTGCCAATCAGAACGAGGACCAGGCCAGCTTCCTCCGCCATCTGCATGAGGCTCGTCATATAGTTCGACGCTGCCTGCCTAGCATGGACGCTAAGGAGAGAATGTACCTCTTCAATGAACACCCACTTCAAGGACCTGAGCTTTGCATGCTGCTCAAACTCATTTCGGAGCGAATGCTCGGTAGTTGACGCCCGAATGAGCGCCCACCTATTTCCCGCCAGGCGAACCTCCGCGTGTAGATGGGCCACATCTGGCGAAGAAACCTCGGATCTAGCGGTGAGCCAGCTGAAGTCAGGCTCTCTGAGTCCATGAGCCAGTCTCATCGCGAGGTCTTTAGGGTTGAACTTATTGCGATCCGTCCTTGCCGCCCTCACCGCTATCGCAGGGATCCGGCCAACTCCCCAACCGATCGGCGAACCAGACACCCTCCGCATCACCTCATAGCGCACTTCGCTTTTTCCCACTCCGGAGGGGCCGATGAGCCAGACGAGCGCCCCAGGCCGGGCCCTCGCCAGGGCTGCGGAGCAGGCGGCAACCGCATTCTCATACAACGAGTGTCTGATGATCACAGGGCCCATGGTCAACCCTCTGGCAGATCTTCGATCTCATCAAAGCTCACGATCGGACAGCGGCGAGCGGAGGAGGATGGCTTTGGTTCTTCTTCTAAGGAGGTATTGGCCGGCGCGACATCTGGCATGGCCACAGCCTTAGGCACTGCATTCGCCCTCGTGATTCTGTTGTTGAGGTCACGCTCAGCCTTAGTCCTGTCCTTCCTGGCACGTGAGCGCACCAGGGGTGAGTACAGCTGCTGGAAGACCCTGTCTTCCGTGGATTCCGAAAGAGAACCCTGTGCATCGCGCGACCATGCCTTGACCACACCGCGCTCTGTCTGCACCCACAGCAAGTTAGCGTCCTCACAATCTGGCCGAACTTCCAGGACTCGCGATACCGCACACGCGTTCTGCAGTGCCTCGCTATTGAAGGTCTGCTCCTCTACTCTGATACCTTTCAGTGGGTCGAAAGTCTTAGTGCTTGCGGGCACTGACGTTCTGAAGCGGAACTCGTCATTCATAACCTGGAGCATTCCGCTGGCCGGCGCCGCTGACTCAGCGAAACCCCGCTTCTCTAATGGACTGTAGCCGTCACGCCCGGGCATCGCATCCAGATGGCTGTACAGCCCTTCTTCGATAACTGCACTCACTTCCCCAAAAGACAGTCTCGCGGTGCTAGCGCTCTTGTACCTTCCATCTACAGCACGACCTGCCTGATCAGGTCGCGTGCTACCGCAAAGTGCATGAGAGATCATAGAGTTCACCCTTCCAACAAGATTCTCGACCTGCCCATTGCTCCTGTGCCTTGCTGTCGGGTTGAAGACAACAGATACGCGGTAGCGGTCGGCGAAGTCACAGAGCCAGTTGCTCTTGTTCTCCGGACCTCGATCAAGTTGCAAGGTAAAGGGCAGGCGACCATGTCTTCTCACCATGTCTCGCATCAGGAGGGCGAGGCCGTCCCGCCTGGCCGCACCGAATATGAATGCGTGTGCCAAGCATTCATTGGTACTGCAGTCCAACGCTATATAGATTCGCGGCGCTTCCGCATCGGAGTAGCCATCGATGTTCGGGAACGACCTGTTGTCGATGGGCGTGGAGTCAACTTGGACGAGGCTAAACCTGGCCTGCGGCGGCAACGTTCGCATCAAAGGGTCTGATGCTGGCTGGATCTGTTGGAACTTTCGAAGCCCACCTGTAGCAAGGGCTCTCTTTCCAACGTTCGTAGCTTTGCAGGCATCACGTACCGTAGGGTATGACGGCCCTCTCTCTCCCATGAAAGCGCAAGCGTCGCCAATCGCCAAGTGAACAGTTTTGATGGTTCGATACTTTCCGGCCTCCCAGCCCGCCACATGTGTGTTCATCACATCAAGCTGCACACGACTAAGACGTCTGGACCGATTTCCGGAAGCATGAAATGAGGTAAGGCACGGCACTAGCGCGTTCTCGCCGGCTGCCTTGGCCTCCTGCACCTCCTTGGACAAGGTGACTAGGTTCTTGTCCATCTCCAACTCACCCGCGAGCATGAGCTCGACTTTGCGTAACCGACGCAGGCCGTGCCTGACGTCGACCGCCGAAGCACAAAGCACCGGGTCGGCTGTCGGCGCTGCCGAGTTGATGACACGCTCATGGAGTACCGCATTGGCCACCTCAGCCTGCGCTTGCTCCAGATATAGAACAAACTGCTGCGTGCTTGTGATGAGCACGTATTCGATGGGCCCGTAGAAGCGCCTCGACCAGAGCAGGGCAGCGGCAACCTTCGGCGTAAAACCATTGATCTGCGCAGCGAGCTGGTCAATCGAGCAGCTTCCTCGGCGTGCCACCCTTCTAACCATGTTTGAGAACATTTCCACTTCACTCTCTGTGAGCAGCCTGGCTGCCTCATACATGAAGATCATGTTCGATAAGTAGACACCGCAGTGCTCCCTTGGCATCCAGACGCACATGCGCATACCACGGGACGACGCCCACTCAGAAAGCGGGCGGTGCACGGCAGTTCCATCTCCATGTACCTCCCACTCCTGCGGCTTCGTGTTCGCTAGTGAGCGAACACGTTCAATGTTCTTGCATTCGATGAGCTCAACCGCGTCCGCTCTCCAAACCATAAAATCCACGGTGGCTTTGGAGACGTGTGCGCCGAAATTGCGCTCCACACCAGCACATGGCACTTGGGAGAAATAGCGCCTAACGTTCGGGTCCCTCTCAAGCTCAAGAGCACATAGGTATTCAACACTTCTGCTCTCGACGATAACGGTGGTCGCATTCTTCTGCGACGACATTCTGACGATGCTGTTCCGAAGCGCGCCCTTGCCAACTGATCTCGCTGGACTGCCCAACGCCATCTCAAGTGCGATGTCGCGCACACGGCGCTCCACACTCATCTTCGCCAACTGGGTCCTGAGCCCCCCTTCGTCGACTGATCTCGAAAGTGGATCTTCAGGTGCTCCCTCGACCAGATCTAGGCTGCGTTCGACGTCTCTTGGGATTGCCATCGGCTTCACTCCCTCACAAGAGCCAGCTAGACATTCCGTGGAAGCATCCGGGTGGCTCTCTGGCGCCTCTCTAGGAGATGGATGAGTTCACAACACCTGCTTAGTGCCACCGCTGTGACCGCGCAGCCATCATGCGAAGCACATCTTGCTTCCGAGCGCTTGGAATGCGGTCGCGACTGCGCGCATGGTGTGGCCTTCTAGCGTTGTTGGTGCAGATGGACCAGGACCCATTGCGCTGTAGAAAAGGTGGCCAGCATTCGAGACGATGTCAACCGCGCGGGTTCTCCTCAGTGCTCTGCTCAACGTTGTTTTGAATATTCCCGGTTTATTGCACGAGCTTCGCGCAACCAGATTCTGCCCTGCGGTGGCTGGATCTTCTTGTCAGCCAGACGGGCAAATGGCCGCGATCCTGCGCTGCTTTTGTGTTCGCTCGCGGCGATCCCGTTGTCCTGCGAGCTCATTTGACGTGTTGATTGCACGCTGCGTTTGGCAACACACAATTGGTCCGTTGCCGGTTGATTCGGCTGTCTGGCCTAAGGCGCCCCCCAGGCAAGCTACTGCGCAAGAAAGTGAACTGCCTAGTGCCCCAAAGATCCGGTTCGATGGAGTAAGGCTGACCATCGCGTCACTGTTCAGGCGTAGCCAAGGGGATGTCAGCAGTCCGTGGGTGGTCTCAGCAGCTGTGGTTGACTCTGCGCTGTAACGCTTTCAGTGGGCCGCTGGCCGCTTGTCGCGTTTCACCTAAAGAGGCGGGTCTTGCGGGTTGCCGCGCATGCCATGCCCAAGCACTTGTACCACTAGCCCCACGGAGTAGCATTGGTTCATGAGCGAACCCTGCCCGGACCTAGCATTTCGCATTGCGGCCGTAACCGAGGCTGCGACGAATACTCTCGGCTGCCGCGAGAAAGCCTTGCTATGGATTTCTACGCCCAGTGTGATGCTGAGGGGTGAGCCCCTGCTGCTTATTTCAAGCGACGCAGGTTACCAAGCCGTTATGGATGAACTCACCCGCATTGAGTTCGGGGACCTTACTTAGGCTGCTACAACCGAGTCCCTAGATTGGGCGCGCTTTCTGCCTCGGCCTTCGGCCCGTGGGGGTTTGGGAGCCCACTTATTGCACGCAGGGCGAGACTGCGATGCGCAGCCTGACTTGCGGCGGTCGGTCTTGGGCCTCGCAACACTCAGACTCTGAGCCTATGCTTCCAAAGTAACTAAACCTTTGCCTCTTTGCCCATGCAACCAGCCCGGTTCCTGGAACCACCGGGTTCGGCGCCCAGGACCCATGATGCAAAGCCTGCGCCGGGATACCCGCGCACGCCTGCTCTCACGCGCGCCCAGATCGGGACATTACGCGCAGGCAAGTGGAGTCGAGGGCGGAACTCCTGACCACATCGCCAGGCCGACCTCTGCGCCCGGCCCACGCATCTCTCAAGACAGCGGGTCGTATCCGAAAACACGCAACTCCTGGTCGCAGCGACAGGCTTTGGCGATGCGTGCGGCCCATGCGACAGCCTCTTCGCGCGACGGCAGTTCCAGCACGGTGAGGCCACCGTCAAGTGCCGGCGCCCAGGAGTAGCCACCCTCTGTTGTCGCACCTGTCGCCGACACCAGGAGGGGCGACACGCTTTCATCGATGCCGCCTCCAAAGACGTAGACGCCTGCGGCTTTCGCTTCTTCAATCACGGCATGGGAATCGCGAACGACCTCATCCCATGCCTTGTCCGGCACCTTCATGGCCGCGCTGGGGAAAGAAATGAGGTATTTGGCCATGACGCGGTCTCCGAGAGACTGAGGCTTGCGGTGCGCGCGCTTGTTCAGACGTGCCAACAGGTCGCCGGCGGACACGAGCCATCGCATCGATCGCCGGTTGGCATGCCATGCCGTGTGTGGCCAGAGAGTACGCGCATGATGGCCCGTTGGCCGTACAAGATCATGGGTAGGGAGGACTGTTGGCGCCCCTAATCCGTCTGGGCTTGCGTACGCGCGGGACGCCGCCTATCGAGCGGAGTGGCACGCAGGCTGGGCGCTTCTATGCGACAACACGGCCCGTCGTTCTGCAGACGGACCGATGCCAGCGAACGTGGCCGCGATTTCCGGCCAGATCGCCTGCGGAGGCAGGCACCGCGCGGTGAACGCCGCGCGGTGCCTGGGTTCCCGTTGCGCCTTACCAGCTGGCGCGCAGCACCGCCGAATAGCGGCGGTCGTTCTCGAACCAGGCGCGGTTGTACAGCGTGTCGTCCACGAAGCCATCGCGGCGGTAGCCGCGCGGGCCCATCAGCAGCTTGGTCGTGCTGTTGGTGATGTTGTTGACCTGCACACCGAGCTGGATGTTGGCGGTGAGGTTGTAGAAGAACGAACCATCGAGCTGGCCGTAGTCGTCGTTCCACACCGGCTGGCGCATCGCCGGCATCACGTCGCTGCTGGTCAGCAGGTAGCGCGAACGCCAGTTGTAGGCCAGGCGGAAGGACACCGGTCCGCGTTCGAAGATGCCGATCAGGTTGTAGCTGCGACGGGACAGGCCCTCCAGCGGCAGCTCGAGCGCAACCTCGCTGGGCACCGGCGCGCCGTCCGGCGGACTGACATCGACGTTGCTACCGCCGGAGCTGTCCACGAAGGTGTAGTTGGCCTGCACGCCCAGGCCGGGCAGGAAGTCGAAGAACTGCGAGTAGCCCAGTTCGAAGCCCTTGATCTTGCCCTCGTCCAGGTTGCGAGTCCGGTTCATCTGGTACGCGCGGCCATCGATGATCTCGGTGCCCAGCGACGTGGCGAAGTAGTCCTTCACGTCCTTGGTGAACAGGGTCATGTACACACTGTTCGCCGGCCCGAAATACCACTCCAGCGCCGTATCGAACTGGTTGGCACGCATTGGCTTGAGATCGGGATTGCCGCCGCTGCCGCTGTAGGCCAGGTCGTCGAACGAGCACAGCTCCGTACGCAGCCCGTCCTCGCGTGCCTGGGCGCAGCCCGCTGCGTTGGCACCCAACGTGATCCAGTTCTGCATCAGGCGGAACTCCGGCCGCGCGATGGCCTTGGATGCCGCGAAACGCCACTGCAGCCCATGGTCGAAACGCACGCGCAGGTTCAGGCTGGGCAGCACGTCGGTGTAGGAGGTATTGACCTGGCTGTTGAATGCCTGGCCGCGGAACAGCTCCCGCACTTCAGGCGCCACGTCCTCCAGGTACGACCCGGTCATGTCCGGCATCAATCCACCACCGATGGCCCTGACGCTGGTCTTGACCAGACGCACGCCGACATTGCCGTCGACCGGATTGCGCAGCTCGTCGTTGCCGAAGTACACCATGCCGTAGGCGGCTTGCGTGCGCTCGCGCTGCTGGTTGATGGCATCGGGCGAGTAGCTGATCGGGTTCCACTGCGCACCGGGGATGGTCGCCAAGGTGTCGCGGACGCGGTTGATGTCCACGAAGCCATCCTGTGCCGCCCAGAACTGCGTGGGAACGTTGGCGTCGCCACCGAAGAAGTCCTGGAGCGTGTAGAGCGCGGAGTCGCTGGGATAGAACTGGTCGAGCCACGCGACCGGCGGCCGGGTCGGATCCGGGTTCGTGATCCGGTTCCAGTCGTCGCTGATCGGCTGCCAGTTGTAGGTGGTGTAGAAGCTCGTGTACTCACGGTCTGCTACGCGCGCACCGAAGCGGGCCATGCGCAGCCAGCTGTGATCGTTGAAGTTGTATTCGAAGTCCACCCGGCCGGCACGCTCATGTCCCTCGTTGTCGGCCAGGTGGTCCATCGCCGAACGCCAGAAGTAGCTGTCCTGCTGCAAGGCCCTGTCCTGGTCGTCGAGCGTGACCGAAGGATACTTGCCGGTCAGGTCCAGCGTGATGCCTTCGAGCAGGGTCGAGGTATGGATGGAGAAGTCGACCTGGTCGCTGGTGGCCTTCACGTACTGGAAGTCAGCCCGCACGAGGAAATTGTCGGTGATGAAGTGCCTGAAGCCGGCCGACCAGTCTGTGGTCTTGGAAGACTGCACGTTGTAACGGTTGCCGCCCGCGAACTGGATGCCCGGGCCCTGGTACATGCCGTTGGAATCGTCGCCCGGCTGCCCGCGCCAGCCACCGAGGCGGATGCTGCCCCGACGAAACACGCCATTCTCGTCGTACTCGAACTGCGTACCCGGCATCGGGATGAGCCGGTTGGTGCGGTCGGCCAGGCCGTCGCCGCCATCGTAGGCATTGCCGTAGTAGTTGGGATCGCCGGTCCAGTTGTCGGTGTTGTTGGCTTCGCCGGCGCCGGCGTACTCCATGAAGTGCTCGCGCCAGGTCATGTCGTACTTGGACGTGATGAACTGGGTGTAGATCTCGGTATCGTCGCTGGGGCGCCACTGGAACGCGAAGGCGCCGCCCTGGCGCTTGCGGTCGAAATCGGTGCGGCGCCAGTTCACGCCGCCGGGCACGAACACGTGGTCGCGGTCGGTGCCTTCCAGCAGAAGGTCGCGCTGGCTGTCTGACGACACCCACTCCTCCTGCTCCCAGTCGTACACCCACTCGAGCCCTTCGGGCTGCTCCGCGGGCGTGCGGCCGCGACGCGAATAGGGCTGGATCTGGATGCCGTCGGACTGGGTGGCCAGTTCCGAATAGGACACGTTGGCCAGGAAGCCCATCTCGCCTACGCCGGTCTGCCAGCGGTCGCTGAACAGGAACGACGCGGACGGTCGCGCGTCCTTGGCCTTGTCGCCGTAGTTGTAGTCGATACTGCCGGCGATCTTGCGGCCCGGCTCGTCGAACGGCATGCGGGTGCGCAGGTTGATGGTGCCGCCGAGGCCGCCCTCGATGATCTCTGCTGACGGGTTCTTGTACACGTCCACGCCTGCCATCAGTTCGGCCGACACTTCCTCGAAGCTGATGCCGCGGCCACCGTTGGCGGTGAACACGTCGCGGCCGTTGAGCTCGCCGCGCACGAAGGTCAGGCCGCGGATCATCACGCCGCTGCCTTCGGCCGAGAAGTGGTCGGTATCGTCGCGCGCGGCGAAGCCGGTCACCGTCAGGCCGCTGATGCGCTTGAGGGTTTCGGTGACGCTGCGGTCGGGCAGCGCGCCGATGTCTTCGGCGGTCACCGAATCGACGATCTGGGTGGCTTCCTGCTTGATGTCCTGGGCGCGCATGACGGCGCCACGGACGCCCTTCACCACAACGGCGTCGAGGTTGACCGCCTCGTCGCCTGGAGCGGACGCGGCCTCCTGGGCATGCAGGGGCGCGGTGAGCAGCGTGGCCACGCCGATGGCGAGGGCGCTGCGGCGGAAATGACGCAGGATGGCTGCGCCGGCCATCCGGCGGGCCGGATGGTGATGGCTGGACGTACGCATGAGATTTCCCTCCCGAGGAACTTTGCGTCGATCGACTGGTTTTTTTCTGGGTGCACGGTGCCGCGGCGACGCGCGCCGGCCACATCGGGCCGATACGCCCACCTGCGATGACATCTTCCCCGGCTGCCAATGCGGGCACCGTGCCGGCGCCGCTGCAGCAATTTGAATCGGACTGTCCCAGCCCTGTTCTTACGTTCGCGATCTACTGTCGCACGCCGATGTTAGCGTTAACTTTTCGATAGCGTCAACGTCCGCGACGCTCGCAGGTGGCAAGCGTGATCGGTGCAATCGAAACGGTTATCGATGAGCGCGCGCGCCGGCGGCTCCATCAGCCGCGGAGGATTGATCCTGCGCGGAGCACGGCCGGCCTCGGGAGGGCCGGCCGTGCCGATGCGCGATCAGAAGGTCAGGCGCAGCGTCGCCGCATAGCGTCGGTCGTTGACGTACCAGGACGTCACGCGTCGTCCCGCCCCGTTCTGGTCCATGATCGTCCGCTGCTCGGCATTGTTGAGGTTGTTCATTTCCAGGCCGAGCTGCACGTTGTCGGAGACGCGGTAGAAGATCGAACCATCGAGCTGGCCGAAGGCGTCGCTGTAGACCGGCAGCTTCCATGCGATGTCGTTGTGGGTGCCGTTGTATCCGTTGGGCCCGATCGACAGCAGGTATTCGCTGCGCCAGTTGTAGGCCAGGCGCACCTGCCACGGCCCCTTCTCGTAGAACACGGCCGCGTTGTAGGCGTTCTTCGACAGGCCATCCGCGGGCAGGGTGCCGAAGGTCGAGCCGTCGGTGTCCAGCGGCTGCGTGTCCAGGTTGTTGGGCACGTCGGTGCTGCTGTCGATGTAGGTGTAGTTGGCCGACATGCCCAGGCCGTCGAACGGTGCCGGCAGGAAGTCGAAGAACTGGTTCCATCCGAGCTCGGCGCCCTGGATCTTCGCCGTGCCCACGTTCACCGGCCGGGTGATCAAGTAGTCGTACTCGTTGCCGTCCGCGCCGGGATACGCCACCAGCTCGGTCTGCCGGCGGAAGTAGTCCTTGACGTCCTTGTAGAAGAAGTTGACCCAGGCCATGCCGCCGCGGTCCGGCGCGAAATACCACTCCAGCGACAGGTCGAACTGGTTGGCCTTCATCGGCTCCAGGTAGGGATTGTCGAAGGAGCTGCCGGTGAGGTCGAGCTGGCCAGGCGGCAGCGTGCCGCCGTCGTCGGGCGGGTCGATGCCGGGCCGGGTCGAAGCGCCGAGCTGCTGGTAGGCCTGCATGTCGCTGAAGTTGGGGCGTGCAATCGCCTTGGAGGCGGCGAAGCGGACGATCAGGTTGTCGCGCGCCTCCCACTTCACGTTCGCGCTCGGCAGCACGTCGGTATAGGCGTTCTCGGCAGTGATCGGCTCGACCTCGCCGGCGCCCAGGTAGGGGGCATATGCGACATTCGGATAGACCAGGTAACCGCTGGCGCTGTTCTCGGTGCGGACCACGCGCACGCCGAAGTTGCCGTCGAGCATCAGATCGTCCATCGCGAAGTTGAGCATCGCGTAGCCGGCGTAGGTCTTCTCGCGCTGCTCGTTGCCCCATTGCGGATCGGCGATGTTGCGTGGCGTGTAGTCGGAGCAGCACAGGTAGTACGGGACGGCGGCGTCATGGATGGCCTGATAGCTGCCGGGGAAACCCAGGGCGGTCGCCAGGACCGGCGCGTAGAACGATCCCGGGGTGTTGGCGTCGCCGCGGTAGAAGTTCTCGAACGTGGTCAGGTTGACCAGGCTCGAGTTCACCTGGTCGTTGAGGTTCACGCCCGGCAGCGGACCGGCCGGCAGCTTCCAGCCCTGCATCCACGGCTGGATGACCGCCTGCCAGTTGTAGCCGGTATCGATGCTGTGCGCATCGCGATCGGTCACGCGCACGCCGAAGCTGACCGAGTCGAACAGGGTGCTGTCGAACCCGTGCTTGAGGTCCGCGCGCCAGGCGATCTCCTCGGCCTCGTTGTCGTCCTGGTGGTCCATCGTGAACGCCCAGTAGTAATTGCCGAGGTCGGCCGAGAACGACTGGTCGATGCCGATGACCGGGCGGCCGCCGCCGACATCCACGTCGATGTAGGGGACGTTCAGGCCCAGGGTGACGGTCGAGTCCAGCGCCCGCGTGTCGGCCCGGATGTACTGGAGCTCGGTCGAAAACTCCGTGCGGTCGCCGATCTGCCAGTTCAGCCCGGTCGAGAAGTCCTGCGTCTTGGATTGACGGTGCGAGGCGCGGATGTCCGCGCCCATCGGGATGTTGCCCGCCGAACGCAGCCGGCCGGAGACGAAGACGTCTCCATCGAGTTCATAGGGCTCGCTGGCATCGAGCCGCACCTGCAGCGGGTCGTTGTCCAGGAAGATCGCGTCCTCGTACCAGAGTTCGTCGTACTTGCTCTGGAACGCGGTCGCGAACAGCTCGACGCGCTCGTTGGGGTTCCACTGCAGGGCCACGTAGGCACCCTGGCGCTCGCGCTCGTAATCCAGTGTGCGCCAGTCGGCGCCGCGCGGCAGCCATAGTGGTTCGGCCGTGCCGTCACCATCGAGGTCGGTATTGGCGTTGTTGAAGAACGGCCGCACGAACATGCCATCGGTGCGGGTCGCCAGCTCCGAATGCGCCAGGTTGACCAGGATGCCGAACTCGCCGGCGTCGGTCTCCCAGCGATTGCTGTAGAGCACCGAGCCCGATGGCTTGACCTGGTCGGCGAAGTCGCCGCGGTTGGCGCTGAAGGAGACGCTCAGCTTGCTGCCTTCGAGATCGAGCGGCATGAAGGTGCGCAGGTCGACGGTGCCCCCAAGGCCGCCCTCGATCATCTCCGCGGTCTGGTTCTTGTACACGTCCACGCCGGCCATCAGCTCCGAAGGCACGTCCTGGAAGCTCAGCGCACGGCCGCCGGACGCGGAGAAGCTGTCGCGTCCATTGAGTTCGGAGCGCACCTGGGTCAGCCCGCGCACCTGCACGCCGCCGCCCTCTGCGGAGAAGTGCTCCGGATCGCCGACGGAGAGGAAGCGGTCGATGGTCACGCCCGGAATGCGCGAGAGTGTTTCGGTAACGCTGCGGTCGGGCAGCGCGCCGATGTCGAGCGCGGTGACCGAATCGACGAAGGTGGACGCTTCGCGCTTGATGTCCTGCGCGCGATAGACCGACCCGCGGATGCCCGACACCACCACCGCATCGAGCGTGGTGGCTTCATCCTGCGTGGTGGCAGGTGGGTCGGCCTGCTGCGCGTGCAGCGGCGTGGAGAAAATGGCGGCAATGCCCATCGCGATGGCGCTGCGGCGGAAGCTGCGGACGGCGGGGTGTGCCGCGGAACGGCGTGCGGCCGGACGGCGGTGATCGAGCGTTGACATGGTGTTCCCCTCCCAAGGGCACATGACAAGCGGTTCTGAATTTTTGGCCTTTGCGGCCTCTTTTCGCTGCGCGGGGTAGCGGCATGACAACGCCGGACACCTCGTTGCTGGCGAGCATAGGAGCGGCCAGCCATGCGCTACCAATGAATTTTTATCCCTGAGCTAGCCCGATCCGGAATACGTGGACAGGCACCGTCCGCTCGCTGGCAGCACGCCGCCGCACCTGGCCAGGATGGCGAAGGACACGTGGCGCGCCCGGGCGGGCGCCGTCCGGGAGGTCAGTTCAGGCGCCCGTCCGCAGTTCGGGTAGCGGCGGGTAGATCCGCCTCGCGGTCGCGCGCAACGTGTCGAGCATGTACGCGACGCCCGGCGCCGGCGCCTTGTCGCGCCGGCGGATGATGCCGAAGTACTCCATGCGCACGTCCAGCTCGATCGGCAGCACCTGCATCTGCGCGGTCTGCAGGTAAGGCGCGACGCATTCGGGCGGCAGCGCGGCAAGCAGGTCGCTGTGGCGCAGCAGGTGGATGATCACCGGCAGCGAAGCGGTCTCGACCAGGTTCTGCGGCGAACGCAGCCCGTGCTGGTGGAACACCGCATCCAGCCGCGTGCGCAGCACGCTGGCCGCGGGCGGCATGATCCAGCCATGGTCCTGCAGGTCGGCATGGGACACCTGTTCGCGCATCGCCAGCGGATGGCCGGCGCGCACGATCACCGCATGCGGTTCGTCGGCCAGCGGCTCGAACTCGAGTTCGGCCGCGCCCTCGGGTCCCATGATGCGGCCGATCACGACATCGAGGTGGCCGTCGAGCAGGCGCGCGACCAGCGGCCGGCTGTAGTCCATCTCCACTTCGACCAGGATGCCCGGGTAATCGCGCTTCATCGCCGCGATCGCCTGCGGCACCAGGGTGGTGCCGGGGTTGACCACGGTGCCGATCGCAACCTTGCCCAGCCGTCCCTCGCGCAGGGCCGCGATCTCCTCGCCGCCACGCTCGATTTCCGACAGCGCCGAGCGCGCACGCCGCACCATCGCCAGGCCGAACGCGGTCGGCTCCACTCCCCGCGCGTGCCGGTCGAACAGCGGCACGCCCAGCAGCGATTCCATCTCGGCCAGCAGCTTGGACGCCGCCGGCTGGGTCATGTTGGCGGCTTCGGCCGCGCGCAGCACCGAGCGCTGGTCATGCAGGTGCAGCAGCAGTGCGAGGTGGCGTGTCTTCAGGCGGCTCGCGCCGGACCAGCCACTGGTGGTCTGCACCATGTTCCGTACCCCCACACGCTATTCGGTCGTGGAATAGCGTACGCCGAATATTTCATTTGTCGTACATACCCCGTCGCGCCAGCCTATCCCGGCCGCGACGGCCAGGCGCTCGCACCGATGCGACCCGAAGCGCGCGACACGACCCTCTTCTGCCGCATCCCGAACGGATGCCTGGCAGGCCACCGGAGCTGTGCCATACCGCCATGGAAGACCCCCATCCGCCCTTCCACCCCCCGCTGATCGCGATCCTGCGCGGCATCACGCCGCCCGAGGTGGCTGCGCACGTCGACGCGCTGCTGGAAGCAGGCCTGGGCGCGATCGAGATCCCGACCAATTCGCCGGAGTGGGCGCACAGCGTGGCGATCGCGGCCGCGGCCTGCGGCGACCGCGCCCTCGTTGGCGCCGGCACGGTGCTCGAGCCGGCCCACCTGGACGCGCTGCAGGCGTCCGGCGGGCGCCTGGTGGTCACGCCCAACGTACGACCGGCGCTGATCCGGGAGGCGCGCGAACGCGGATTCACCATTGCCACCGGCTGCGCCACCGCCAGCGAGGCCTTCGACGCGCTCGCGGCCGGCGCGCACATGCTCAAGCTGTTCCCGGCGTCCGTGTACGGCCCGGCGCTGGCACGCGCGCTGCGCAGCGTGCTGCCGCCGGTGCCGCTGCTGGCCGTGGGCGGCATCACCCCGGACAACCTGGGCGAGTACCTGTCGGCCGGATGCAGCGGCGCGGGCATCGGCGGCGAGCTGTATCGCCCCGGCCAGGCGCCTGCGAAGACGCAGGCCAACGCGAGCGCCTTCCTCGACGCGTGGCGGGAGCACGGGGCATGAAGATCACCCGCCTGACCACCTGGCATGCGCCGCCGCGCTGGCTGTTCCTGAAGATCGAGACCGACGAGGGCATCAGCGGCTGGGGCGAACCGGTGATCGAGGGCCGCGCCGCCACCGTCGAGACCGCCGTGCACGAACTGGGCGAACTGCTGGTGGGCCGCGACCCGGCGCACATCAACGACCTGTGGCAGGTGATGTACCGCGGCGGCTTCTATCGCGGCGGCGCGATCCTGATGAGCGCCATCGCCGGCATCGACCAGGCGCTGTGGGACATCAAGGGCAAGGCGCTGGGCGTGCCGGTGTACCAACTGCTGGGTGGCCGCGTACGCGATCGCATGAAGACCTATCGCTGGGTCGGCGGCGACCGTCCCGCCGACATCGTGGCGCAGATGCAGGCGCACCGCGCACTCGGCTTCGATACCTTCAAGTTCAACGGTACCGAGGAGCTCAAGCTGATCGACAGCCCGCGCGCGATCGATGCAGCGGTGGCCAAGGTCGCGGCGGTGCGCGAGGCGGTGGGCGATACGGTCGATTTCGGCATCGACTTCCACGGTCGCGTCAGCGCGCCGATGGCGCGGGTATTGCTGCGCGAGCTGGCGCCGTTCAAGCCGCTGTTCGTCGAGGAGCCCGTCCTGCCCGAACAGTGGGAGTACTACCGGCCGCTGTCGGACGCGACCTCGATCCCGCTGGCCGCGGGCGAGCGCATGTATTCGCGCGCCGAGTTCAAGCCGGTGCTGGCCGCCGGCGGCCTGGCGCTGCTGCAGCCGGACCTCTCGCATGCCGGCGGCATCACCGAGTGCATCAAGATCGCGGCCATGGCCGAGGCCCACGACGTGGGACTGGCGCCACACTGTCCGCTCGGACCCGTCGCGCTGGCCGCCTGCCTGCAGGTGGATTTCGTGAGCTGGAATGCGATGCTGCAGGAACAGAGCATCGGCATCCACTACAACCAGGGGGCGGATCTGCTCGACTACGTAGTCAACAAGGACGACTTCCGCTGCGACGCGGATGGCTGCATCGCCGCGCTGCCGGGTCCCGGCCTGGGCGTGGAGATCGACGAGGAACTGCTGGCGCGCGTGAGCCGCGAACCACCACAGTGGCGCAATCCGCTGTGGCGCCACGCCGACGGCAGCGTGGCCGAATGGTGAGCCCATGAATACATCGCAGGAAACGGCCGCGAGCGCATCACTGGCCATCGACAGCCGCTGCCAGCTGGGCGAAGGCATCGTCTGGGACGACCGCGCGCACTGCCTGTACTGGACCGACATCCTGTCATCGCGGCTGTGGCGGCACGTACCCGCGAGCGGCGAGACGCATCACTGGGACCTGCCGGAGCCGCTGGGCTGCCTGGCGCTGTGCGAGGACGGACGCCTGCTGCTGGCGCTGGCCAAGTCGATCCGCATCGCCGATGCGCCGGTGCCGGATGTGCCGCTCGCACTCGAGACCCTGTGCGCGCTGGAGCCGGAACTGGGCGCGTCCACCCGCAGCAACGACGGCCGCAGCGACCGCCACGGCAACTTCGTGTTCGGCACCAAGGACGAGACCGGCGCGGATCCGCCGCTGGGCCGCTACTACCAGTTCTCCATCGCGCACGGCCTGCGGCCACTTCCGCTGCCGACTGCCGCGATCCCCAACTCGATCTGCTTCTCGCCGGACGGCGCAACGATGTACTTCTGCGATTCGACGGACCCGCGGATCCTGCGCTGCGACTACGATCCAGCGTCGGCCAAGGTGTCGAATCCGCAACTGTTCGCACAGGTCGAAGGCGGCGGCGCACCCGATGGTTCGACCATCGATGCCGACGGCCATCTGTGGAACGCACAGTGGGGCGCAAGCCGCGCCGTGCGCTACGCGCCTGACGGCCGCATCGAGCGCATCGTCGCCATTCCCGCCGGCATGCCGTCGTGCTGCGCCATCGGCGGCGAACGCCTGGACACGCTGTACGTGACCACCGCGCGCGAGGACATGGACGCGGATGCGCTGGCGGCAGCGCCCACGGCCGGCGGCGTGTTCGCGCACGCGCTCGGCGCGTCGCTGGGCTTGCCGGAAGCGCGGCTGCACGCATGATCGCGGTCGACTGGGGCAGCACGCACCTGCGCATCTACCGCCTCGGCGGCGACGGCACGCTGCACAAGCGCGTCCGCAGTGGCCAGGGCACGCTGGCCAGCCGCGGCCGCTACGGCGAGGTGCTCAGGCACGAACTCGCCGACTGGAGCGAAGGTCCGGTCCTGCTGTGCGGCATGGTCGGCGCCCACGGCGGCTGGCATGAAATGCCCTACCTCGACTGCCCCGCCGGCATCGACGCCTTGGCGGCCGGCATGCAGCGCGTGCGGCCTCCGGATTTCGCCGATCGCGAGCTGTGGTTCGTGCCCGGCCTGCGCGACGCCGGCGCGGACGCGGTCCCCGACGTGATGCGCGGCGAAGAAACCCAGCTCGCCGGGCTGCTCGATGCGCTGCCCGCCGGCGCGCACCACATCTGCCTGCCCGGCACGCACAGCAAGTGGGTGAGCGTGCGCGACCACCGCATACAGCACATCCGCACCTTCATGACCGGCGAGCTGTACTCGGTGCTGCGCAGCCACAGCCTGCTCGGCGCACTGATGGACGAGGACGACAGCCGCTTCGATGCCGAGGCCTTCGATGCCGGACTGCGCCGCAGCGGGGAGCCAGGCGGCCTGACCCACCACATGTTCGGCGTACGCACCACCGGCCTGTCGGGTCAGTTCCGCGGCGAGTCCCTGCCCTCCTATCTGTCGGGGCTGCTGGTCGGCCATGAGCTGCACGGCGGCCTGGCCGGCAACAACGCGCGACCCGGGCTGGTGCATCTGGTCGGCAGCGAACGCCTGCTCAACGTCTATGCGCGCGCGCTGGCTGCGTTCGGCATCGTCGTGCAGCGCCACTCCGAGGACCTGGCCGCGCATGGCCTGCATGCGCTCTGGCACCGGCGCATGGCGGTGGCCTGACCCCCGATCCACACGAGGAACACGGCAGATGCGTGCATATCTGAAGCATCGGTGGACCGGACTGCTCGCCGCCCTGCTGGCCGCGGGCGCCTGCGCCGGCGAGGCGCGCTTCACTTCGGTCGACTACCGCGGCGACGATGGCGGACCTTCGCCGGCGGCGACGCAGTTCCGCAATCCGGTGGTGGCAGGCTTCTATCCCGATCCCTCCGCGATCCGGGTCGGCGACGACTTCTACCTGGTCACCTCCAGCTTCGGCTACTACCCGGGGCTGCCGCTGTTCCACAGTACCGACCTGGTGTCGTGGCGGCAGATCGGCAACGCCATCGACCGCGTCGACCAGATGCCCTATGGCGACGGCGAGGAGCTCACGCGCGGCCTGTTCGCAGCCACGCTCAGCCATGACGGGCGCCGGTTCTACATCGCCAATACCTGTTTCTACTGCCCGGGCCGGGGCATGGGCAACTTCATCATCACCGCCGACGATCCGGCCGGGCCGTGGTCGGACCCGGCGTGGCTCGACATCGACGGCATCGATCCTTCGCTGTTCTTCGACCACGATGGCCGCGCCTGGCTGGTCAACAACGGCGTGCCCGCAGGACCCATGCGTTACGACGGGCATCGTGCGATCTGGATCCAGCAGTTCGATGCCGCCACCCTCACGCTGACCGGTCCGCGTATCCAGCTCGTCGATGCCGGCGTGGACCCGGCCAGCAATCCCGAACACGTCGAAGGCCCGCACGTGTTCCGCCGCGGCGACTGGTACTACCTCACCGCGGCCGAGGGCGGCACCGGCGAGCAGCACGCGCAGATGATCTGGCGCAGCCGCAGCGTCACCGGCCCCTACGAGGCCTGGACGGGCAACCCGACGCTCACCCAGCGCGACCTCGATCCGGCGCGCGAGGCGCCGGTGACGTCCACCGGCCACGCGCAGTTCGTCGCACTCGCAGACGGCACATGGTGGTCGGTGTTCCTGGCGACGCGCCCCTATCGCGGCAACCAGTACAACCTGGGTCGCGAGACCTTCCTGCTGCCTGTGCAATGGCAGGACGACTGGCCGCTGATCCTGCCGCGCGGCAAGCGCGTGCCGATGGCGCTGGACCGCCCGGCGTTGCCACGCGGCGAGCAGCCGCTGCCGACCAGCGGGCCGATGGCGTGGACCGAGACCTTCGCCGGTGCCGCGCTGCCGCATGCCTGGGTGATGCTTGATCCGGCGGCCGCGCCCTGGTTCTCCACCGGCGTGGGAGGCCTGCGCATCACGCCTTCGGCCACGCCGCTGGGAGGCCACGGCGCGGGAGCAGGCCAGCCCGCGTTCGTCGGCCATCGCCTGCAGCACCACCGGGCCAGCCTCGCCACTACCCTCGATGCCACCACCCTGGACGTCGGCGAACTTGCGGGCCTGGCGCTGCTGCAGAACGAGCGCCATCACTACGTGGCCGCGATCGAGCGCGACGCCGATGGCGCATCGCTCGTGCTGCTGCGGCGCGCCGGCAAGGATGACCCGTTGCACGGTCGCGAACTGGCGCGCGTCGCGCTGCCTTCGCCGCCCTCGCAGCTTTCGCTGCGCATGCGCCTGGACGGCCCGCGCCTGGACGTCGACTACGCGCTGGCGCCCGGCGCGTGGCAGGCGCTGGCCGGGGACCTCGACGCCAGCCTGCTCAGCGTCGATACCGCCGGCGGCTTCATCGGCAACACCTTCGGTCCGTATGCGGTGAAGCGCGATGCCGCGCCGTAGGGACCTGTTCAAGGCCGCGGCGGCCGGCGCCGTCGCCGCACCGCTGACCGGTCTAGCCTCGTCTCCCGACCCCTGCTTCCCGAGCATCCCGCGCTGGGCCCAAGGCATCGAAGGCCAGCGCCGCGCCGATCTCGGCGATGGCACCTTCCTCAATCCGATCCTCGCCGGCGACCACCCCGACCCCACCATCCTCAAGGATGGCGACGATTACTGGATGACGTTCTCGTCGTTCCACTCGTATCCGGGCCTGGTGATCTGGCATTCGCAGGACCTGGTGAACTGGACGCCGGTCGGGCCCAGCCTGCACCGCAACCTCGGCGACATCTGGGCGGTGGACCTGTGCCGCCAAGACGGCCGCTACTTCATCTACATCCCCGCCAATCCCACCGGCAAGGGCTGGTCGATCTACGCGATCTGGGCCGACGACATCCGCGGCCATTGGAGCGAGCCGGTCGACCTCGGCATCGCAGGCTGCATCGATCCGGGCCACGTGGTCGGCGAGGACGGACGCCGCTACCTGTTCGTCAACGGCATCCGCAAGATACGGTTGGGCGACGACGGGCTGTCCACCGACGGCGTGCTCGAGCCGGCCTACGAGCCGTGGCGCTATCCCGACGACTGGATTACCGAGAACTTCGCGCCCGAAGGCCCCAAGCTGTTCTGGCGCGGCGGCTGGCTCTACCTGGTGACCGCGGTCGGTGGCACCGCCGGCCCTGCAACCGGGCACATGGTGATCATGGCCCGCGCGCGCTCGGTGCATGGCCCGTGGGAGCACTGCCCGCACAACCCGATCGTGCGTTCGCGGTCTTCGCTCGAGCCGTGGTGGTCGCGCGGCCACGCCACGGCGGTGGAAGGCCCGGCCGGCGACTGGTGGATGCTCTATCACGGCTACGAACGCGGTTTCCACACGCTTGGCCGGCAGACCTTGCTTGAACCGGTGGAATGGCGCGGGGACGGCTGGCTGCATGCGCTGGGCGGCGATCTGTCGCAGCCGATGCGCAAGCCGGCCGACAGCGCCGGTGCCGCGCATGGATTCGCGCTGTCGGGGCCTGTGTCCGCCGACCGCTTCGGCGTGCAGTGGTGTTTCCACCAGCCCGGGCCGGACGAGATGGCGCGCGTCGTGCACCAGGGTGACGTGCTGCGGCTTGCCGCCGCCGGCACCTCGCCCGCCGACGCGGCGGTGCTGACCTGCATCGTCGGCGACCGCGCCTGGGAAGCGGAGATCACGCTGGAACTCGACGGCGACGATGCCGAGGGCGGCCTGCTGCTGTTCTACAACCCCCGCGCCTTCGTCGGCCTTGGCTTCACCGCCGACACGCTCAAGACCTGGCAGTACGGCGAAGAGCTGGAGTGGGCACGCCAGCCCAACACGGCGCGCCATCTGCGCCTGCGCATGGGCAACGATGCACACGTGGCCAGTTGGGAGTACTCGACCGACAAGGGCGCCACCTGGACGCGGCACGGTACGCGCATGGAAGTTTCGGGCCTGCACCACAACACGTTTGGCGGGTTTCTCAGCCTGCGGGTGGCACTGTACGCGGCTGGCGGCGGGGCCGTGCGGTTGAGCAACTTCGTGTATCGGGCGATTGCCGAGACGACGGGGAGATAAGGCACGCGCCTCGGACAAGACTGCCACCCCCAGTCCAGGGGCCGTCGCGCCAACCCTAGCCTGTCATTCCAACCCGATGCTGTCATTTCGACCCTTCCACTGTCATTTCGAGCGGAGGGAGAAACCCCACATCAGATGCGACAAAGCAGATCGACCGGCCTCACAGTTGAAAAACATCTCTGGCTTCGGCCGGAATGGCAATCGAAGCCGACATCCCCGCGCAGTTCCGCCCGCGCCAATCGCCGCCCATCACCGCGAGCGGGATGAACGCGTCGCCACGCGCGACAAGAACGACGGGCCAGATCCACCTGGTGCCTACATCCCCGCGTAATTCGGTCCCCCGCCCCCCTGCGGCGCAACCCAGACGATGTTCTGGGTCGGATCCTTGATGTCGCAGGTCTTGCAGTGCACGCAGTTGGCGAAGTTGATCTGCAGCCGCGCGTCTTCGCCCTCGCCGACGAATTCGTACACCGCCGCCGGGCAGTAGCGCGCCTCGGGGCCGGCGTACTGTTTCAGGTTGACCTCGACCGGCACCGATGCATCCTTCAGCGTCAGGTGGCTGGGCTGGTTCTCGTCGTGGATTGTGCTCGACAGGAACACCGAGCTCAGCCGGTCGAAGGTCAGCACACCGTCGGGTTTCGGATACGGGATGCGCGCATGCTGCGCGGCGGGCTCCAGGCAGGCGTGATCGGGCTTGTCGCGATGGAGGGTCCACGGCGGGTTGCGGATGCCCAGTTTCGGCAGCAGCCACTGCTCGATGCCCGTCATCAGCGTGGCGAACACGCGCCCCTTCTTGAACCACTGCTTGAAGTTCTTCGACTGGCGCAGCTCCGCATGCAACCAGCTGGCCTCGAACGCCTGCGGATACGCGGCAAGCGCATCGTGCGCGCGCCCCTCGCCCAGCGCCGCGAACGCGGCCTCGGCCGCGAGCATACCGGTCTTGATCGCGGCATGGCTGCCCTTGATCCGGCTTGCGTTGAGGAAGCCCGCCTCGCAGCCGACCATCGCGCCGCCCGGGAACACCAGCTTCGGGAGCGACAGCAGCCCCCCGGCGGTGATCGCGCGCGCGCCGTAGCCGATGCGCTTGCCGCCCTCGAGGTGCTTTCGGATCGCAGGATGCGTCTTCCAGCGCTGGAACTCCTCGAACGGGCTCAACCAGGGATTCGCGTAGTCCAGGCCGAGCACGAAGCCGACCGCGATCTTGCCGTCCTCGGCGTGATACAGGAACGAGCCACCGTAGGTGTCGTCGGCCAGCGGCCAGCCGGCGGTATGCACCACCAGGCCGGGCTGATGCGTCGCCGGATCCGCCTGCCACAGCTCCTTGATGCCGATGCCGTAGGCCTGCGGGTCGCGCCCCTCGTCGAGCCGGAACTTCGCGATCAGCTGGCGGCCAAGATGGCCGCGCGATCCTTCGGCGAAGATCGTGTACTTCGCGTGCAGCTCCATGCCCAGCTGGAACTCGGCCGTAGGCTGCCCGTCCTTGCCCAGGCCGAGATTGCCGGTGGCCACGCCGCGCACCGCGCCGGCCTCGTCGTACAACACCTCGTCGGCGGCGAAACCGGGGAAGATCTCCACGCCCAGCGCTTCGGCCTGTGCCCCGAGCCAGCGCGTGACTGCGCCCAGCGAGACGATGTAGTTGCCGTGGTTGTTGAAGCAGTCGGGCAGGAAGAAGGCCGGCGTGGATTTCGCGCCGGATTCGTCCAGGAACAGGAACTCGTCCCGCGAGACCGCCTGCTTCAGCGGCGCGCCGCGCGCCTCCCAGTCGGGGAACAGCTCGGCCAGCGCGCGCGGATCCATGATCGCGCCCGAGAGGATGTGCGCGCCCGGCTCCGATCCCTTTTCCAGCACGCAGACCGACAGCTCGCGCCCGCCCTCGGCCGCCAGCTGACGCAGGCGGATCGCGGTCGCCAGTCCGGCCGGGCCGGCGCCCACCACGACCACGTCGTATTCCATGGCCTCGCGCGGGCCGTACTGTTCAAGCAATTGGGGGTTTGTCATGTCGATCCTGGCTCGCGCCGAGGCTGGCTGCGGACAGCATGGATTCTACGGCCATGCGCCACGACATAAGGACGTACGCGATCGCGATGCCGACGCACTGCTTCCACCGTGCGCCGACAAGACAGCGTAGCCACGGCCAGGGCAAGCACCGTGCGCGACCTTGAAGCGGCTTTGTGCGACAGGACCGGAGCGCCGCGCCCGGCCGACGTGAGAACATGCCGCCATGGAAATCTTCAAGAGCTTCACCCTCGAGGCGGCGCACCGGCTGCCCAACGTGCCGCCGGGGCACAAGTGCGCGCGCCTGCACGGGCATTCGTTCGGGGTGGAGCTGCACGTGAGCGGCGAGCCGGGCGCGGAATCGGGCTGGGTGATGGATTTCGCCGACATCAAGGCCGCGTTCAAGCCGCTGTACGACCAGCTCGACCACCACTATCTCAACGACGTTCCGGGCCTGGAGAATCCGACCAGCGAACGACTGGCGGCCTGGATCTGGGAGCGGCTCAAGCCCGCCCTGCCGCAGTTGAGCGCCGTGGTCATCCGCGAAACCTGCACGTCCGGCTGCCGCTACACGGGCTGACGGGACGGCCGTCTCCGCAGCCGACGCACGGCCGGGCCGTGCAACTCATTGATTTTCTTGGCGGCTGAACGGCGCGTCACCGTTTGTCGGCGCAATGTTGCATCGCAGCAATCGAGCGATTATGCTGCATCGCACAAACCGGCAATCCGTGCCGGCACTGTCCGCCAAGGAAATTCCCATGAACTACCAGTACAACGAGCAGTTCGCCGCCGCGACGCGTCAGTTCGCCGACACCGCCGCGCGCATCAACCAGCTCACCCTCGACAACGCGCAGAAGGCGTTCGGCCTGCAGCTGGCCACGCTGGAAGAGAACGCGCAGGCCGCTTTCTCGTTCTTCGGCGAGGCTGCCGAGGTGCGTGACTTCGACGGCTTCAAGACCCTGCTGCCCAAGGGCGTCCAGATCGCCCGCGAGAACGTCGAGCGCAGCATCAGTGCCGGCCAGGAAGTCTTCGGCAGCACCGTGAAGACCAACGAAGCCATCGCGCAGATCGCGAAGTCGCAGCTCGAGACCGCCACGGCGAAGGCCCAGGCCGCCGCCGAGACCGTGACCGCGCAGGCCACCAAGTCGGCCAAGCGTCGCTGATACAGGCAGGTCCCCCAGCCGGCGCGATCCCTCCCCTCTCGCGCCGACGCAACCCGGCAGCTCCGGCTGCCGGGTTTTTTATTGCCCCGGTTCCGCCGGGCGCGGCAGGCGCCGCGCGGTGTCTTTCACCGCAGGTCGGCGTGGTAGCCGATCCGTTGCCCCGGCACCAGGCGGTCGCTCTGGATGGCGATGGACAGCGCAGCAGGCTGGTGCGGGCCAATGCAGGCTTCGAACGCGCGCTCGGCGCCGGGCAGCAGCCCCTTGAGCGATAGCTGCGCGCGCTGGCCGTTCGCGGCAGGCCAGGCGTCGTGGTAGATGGGCGCGACTCCCGCGTTGCGCAGCGTCATGCGGACGCACTCGCCATTGCTCGCCAGCGAGATGACATGGAATGCGTAGCCGGTGGCCATCGCCGCCTCGCGGATCCGCGTGCGCGCCTGGTAGCGCGGCTGGTCGTTGCCGATCATGTAGCTGATGCGGTACTGCGCGGCGAAGGACTCGAAGCTGCGTCCATAGGGCCCGCCGGGGTCGAGCACGTGCTGCTGGTCATATTCGCTGTAGTAGCTGAACTCGCCGCCCGCCGGGCTGTGGTGGTGGCGCTGGTGGCCGAAGAACAGCCAGGAGGCGCGGTTGTACTCCTGGTCGCCGGCAGAATGGGTCTCGTGCATGAACGAGTCGTCGAACAGCCCGAAGCGCAGCTGACGTAGCGCCGTCACCGCGGAGATGGGCGAGTAGTCGGGGTTCGCCGCGTCGATCGACAGCGACCAGGGCGTATGCACCAACGTCGCGCCGAGGTGTTCGAGGAAGCCCTGCTGGAAGGCTTTGGACGGGAAGGTCCGGCCCATCGTCAGCGGCCCGTCCCAAAGATGGTATTCGGCATACGAACCGAAGCCCACCTGCAGGAAGGCCAGGCGCGGATCCCGGTCGTAGCGTTGCGCGAAGCGCGTATAGAACTCGAGCACGAACTGCCGCAGCAGGTCCGAACGCCAGTCCGGAATGAACGTCTGCCGACCTTCGACGTCGTACCAGGCGCTCTCGTGCCCGGGCGATCCGGCCACGTAGGCCGGGATCGACACGCCGGTCTGCCCGGGATAGGTGTCGTGGAAGCGCAGGATCATCTGGTGTCCGCGGGCAGCGGCCGACGCCAGCCGCGCCTCCACCGCGCGCCAGTCGTACACGCCCGCCGCGTTGCAGACGTCGCTGTAGCGCAGGTAGGCGAACTCCAGCTGCACGTCGTCGCGAAGCGCCGCCAGGCCGGTGGCGTTGTCGCTCCAGAGCACGATGCCGGTCATCGGCTGCACGCCGCCGATCCGCGCCTGCAGCGGGACCGGCACGAAAGCGGCCTGCGTGCGCCGGTGCCGGAAGCCGTTGCCGCCGGTCACCCGCGCAGCGGACGCAGTCGAATGCGCTGGCGCCGGCAGGGCCGCCGCCCTGCCGGGGGAATCATCCAGACCATGCGGCCCGCTTTCGCCCTCGGCCGCCGGCACACGCCGCATCGACGGCGCGGCCACAGCACGCGCAAGCACGAAGCGCCACCAGGCACGTTCTCCGGCAGCCGCGCGGGCGGGATCGACCACCGGTTGGTGGAATGTGCCATCCCGCCACGCGCCGAACGCCTGCACCGCGCCGGTGCCGGCGAGGAGGATGACGATCACGGCCACGCACGTCCGCCGCGCTGTCTTCGTCATATCGCGGATCTCCTTCTCCAGCGATGGCTCCGGCAATGGCTGGCCGCCTTGCGGCGGCCAGGTCGGTCAGAAGCGGTAGCTCAGGCCCAGGGTGAGCGAACGTCCATAGCGATAGTAGCCCTGCGACAGCAGCGGATTGCCGTTGATGCTGTAGGTGCTCTCCTCGTCGAGCAGGTTGCTGCCCTCCAGCGACACCGAGAAGTCGTCGTTGACGCTGTAGGACACGTGCGCGGTCAACCAGGTGATCGGGTCGGCCTGCTCGTTGTAGCCGGCCCCGAGCACGTTGATGGCGGTGACGAAGCCATCGGTGCGGTCAGCGGTGGCGCCCATCGACCAGTCGCCCTTCTCGTACATGATGCCGAGCGAGTACACCGACGGCGCGATGCCCTCCAGCGGACGCTCCTCGTCGGCCACCCAGCTCTTGGACCAGTTGCGCGTGTACTGCGCGCGGAAGCCCAGGCCGTTGTCCCAGAAGTGCTGCAGGCCAGCCTCGAAGCCGCGCACCTTGGCGTAGTCGCCGTTGATCGGACGCATCACGTTGAACAGGGTCGGCCCACTGGTCACCGGATTGCCGTCGGTGTCCACGATCGGGCCCACGCCGATGTCCTGGCCTGGTTCCCAGCTGGTCGTGATTTGGTTGGAAATGCGCTTGTGGAACACCGCCACGTTGGCGATCGAGTTCTCGGAGAAGTACCACTCCAGCGAGGCATCGGCCTGTCTGGCGCTGTAGGGTTTCAGGTCGGCGTTGCCGCCGTAGATCTGGGTGAACTCGCCCCAGGACACGCTTTCGGTGGTGTTGGTCGGGGCCAGCTGGCTCACTGCCGGCCGCGCCATGGTCTTGGCCGCACCCAGGCGCAGCTGCAGGTTGTCGGTGAAGCGCCAGGTGAAGTTGGCCGTGGGCAGGACGTAGGTGTACTCGGATTCCTGGTAGACCGAACTCGGCTCGTCGTACACCGCGCTGTAGTTGAACGCGCCGAACTCGACGATGCGAAGGATCTCCGCATCCCAGGCCTGCGCGGTGGTCTGCGTCTTGACCAGGCGCAGGCCGACGTTGCCATCCCAGCGCTCACCGGCCAGGTCGAGTTCGATGTAGCTGGCCAGCGTCTTCTCGCTGACGCGGTAGCTCTGCAGCGGGTTCCACACCGGCGCGGCCGCCGAATAATCGTACGCGGTCCCGTCCGGTCGCAGGTTGCCGTCGTAGGCGCTGAGCGCGGCGATGTAGCCGGGCACGTCGAACGACAGGAAAGAGCGCGGGAACACCGACGACACGCCGTCCATGAAGTTGGGGAGGTTGAACGTGCGCGACAGCACGCTGCCTCCGAGGTCGCCGACGTTGATGGCGTTGTCGCCCGAGTAGTAGTCGGCGCCACCGGTGATGGCGTTGTTGATCAGGTCGCGCGCCTTGCGCCGGTCGGTGCGGGTCACGCCGAACTTCAGGCGGTCGATGCCCAGTTCGCCCACGAACAGTTCGCCCGCCACCGAACCGCCGGTGATGCGGTCGTCGATGTTGTCGCCGGCGAGCGAGAAGTAGTGCGTATTGAAGTCGTCCGCGCCGAACTGGCCGTTGGCCAGTCCGCCGACGAGGTCGCGGCCGCCGGAGAAGGTGCCCTCCACGTTCGGGATGCCGCCGTCGAGCCAGATCCGCGACACGTTCGGCTGGTTCATGCGCAGCACGACGTAGGTGTCCAGGCCGCCGGAATGCCGGCTGGAGGTGGAACGGTAGAGGTCGGCCGTCAGGGTGAAATCATCGTTGACCTTCCACTCGCCATTGACGCCATACAGGTCGGTGTCGACCACACGGTACTCGGTCTGGTTCAGCAGCTCGGGGTTGAGCCGCATCTCCGGATCGGGATCGTCCATGGTGAAGTCGGTGACGATGCCCTCGCGGATGGTCATGTTCGACCAGCGGCCAGGTGCGTACAGCGGGTAGTACGACTGCTGGAAGCCGACCTGGGGCGAATCCAGCTGCGTCTTCAGGCCATCCACCGAGACCTTGACGCTGTCGCTGGGCCGCCATTCGAGCTTGGCCGAGAACGCCTTGCGCTTCTTCTCCTCCAGGATCGAGCCGACCCGGAACTGCCCGGGCGCGATCAGCCCGTACTCGTCCGGATCCAGCTCGCCATTGCCATTGGGATCGATGTTGCCGCCCCAGGCGTTGCCCCACAGCCAGCTCTCGTCGGTCGGATCGGGATTGCGGGTCCAGCCGCCATCGTTGCCGGCCACGTCGGTGCGGTCCTTGCGGCGGGCATGGACGACGCCCAGCAGCACGCCGAAGGTGTCGTCGGCGAAGGTATTGCTGTAGGTCGCCGACAGCTTGCCGCCATTGAACTCGGACATCAGGTTGCGGTCGCCTTCCAGCCGCACGATGCCGTGCTGGCCGGTCCGGTCGAAGGGGCTGGCCGAGCGCAGGTTGATCAGGCCGCCGATCGCGCCTTCCGACAGCGAGGCCTGCGCACCCTTGATCACGTCGGCGCCGCTGATCACGTCGGCCGGCAGCACGTCGTAGGCGAAGTCGCGGCCGGCGCCGTCGGTGGCCAGGATGCGGCCGTTGAACGTGGTCAGCGTGTATTCCGGGCCCAGCCCGCGCACGCTCACGCGCTGGCCCTCGCCGCCGGCGGTCCGCGAGATCGACACGCCGGTGATGTGGCTCAGCGAATCGGCGACGTTGTCGTCGGGGAACTTGCCCAGTTCCAGCGCGCTGATCGAGTCCTGCACGGTGGACGACTGGCGCTTGAGCTCGGTCGCCCGCGCCATGCTGCCGCGCACGCCGGTGACGACCACCGTGTCCAGAGACTCGATGTCGGCCTGTGTCTGCCCGGCAACAGCGCCCGGCTCCGCCTGCTGCGCGAGGATCATCGAGGGCGCCAGGGCGAGCGCGATGCCGCAAAAAAGGGTGTTGCGGTGCAGTCGAGCGGTCTTCACAGCGGGTCTCCTCCGGGCGATGACAGGTTTGTGACTTAACGAAACCAAAGCGAGCCTAGCTTATGTTTCGTTTCGCATCAATAGCGAAATTTAACGAAATGTCCGATACTTCCGAAACGAAGGAAGGGAGACCATGGCCGCAACCCGCGACACCAGCCAGAGACGACTGCAGATCAGCGAACTCGTACGCCAGCACGGCAGCGTGCAGGTGAACGAACTGGCCCACCGCTTCGGCGTGAGCATGCAGACGGTGCGCAAGGACCTGCGCTACCTGGCCGATCGCGGCGTGATGGCGCGCGCCTATGGCGGCGCGATCGACAGCAGCCTGGTCGGCAGCGCGACGCCCGAGCCACCGTACGAGGCCAAGCGCACCGCGCGCCTCGACGAGAAGCGCCGCGTCGGGCAGCGCGCGGCCAGCCTGGTCAAGCCGGGCGCCACCATCGTGATCGATTCGGGCACCACCGCCATCCAGCTCGCCGAAGCCCTGCCCAATGTCGGCCTGACGGTGGTGACCAACGATTTCGGCGTGCTTGGCGCGCTGGTCGGCAAGGGCAACATCGACATCGTGATGCTGGGCGGCGAACTGCGGCGCAGGAACATGGCCTTCTACGGCGGCCTGACGGTCGAGGCGATCGACGCCCTGCACGTGGACATGCTGTTCCTCGGCGTGGACGGCTTTGACCTGGAGCGGGGCATCACCACCCACTACGAGCCCGAGGCGATGCTCAACCGCAGGATGGTGGAAGCGGCCCGCACGGTGGTGGCGATCACCGACAGCTCGAAGTTCGGCAGGGTCTGCCTGCACCGGATCATCCCGGTATCGGAACTTGACGTGCTGGTGACCGACACCGACGCGCCCGAGAGCATCCGCAGCGCGGTCGAACAGCAGGGCGTGCAATTGCTGCTGGCCTGAGCCGCGCGGCTCAACGGGCGGACGACGCGTCCGCACTGCCGATGCCGAACACGCGCGCCGCGTTGCGGTAGTAGATCCGGTCCACCACTTCGCGCGGGAGCGCCAGCCCGGGCACGTCAGCGTTGATGGTGTCGATGTGCTGCCGCTCGCCGGTGGCCAGGTAACGCCAGTCCGAGCGCCAGACCGATGCCGCCTGTGCGCGGAACTCCGCGGGATCCGAGGCAGGGTCCTGGGTGAGATCGGTGCCGTAGAGCAGCCGGTCCTGGTAGCGGATGAAGAAGTCGCGCACGCGATCGCGGTCGCGCACCGACTGGTACTGCACCTGGGCCATGCGCGCAGCCAGGTCGACCGTCACCTCGGGAAAGCGGTCCAGGAAGGCCGCCAGCCGATCGACGTTCCACTCCAGGCTGGCCAGGTGCGCGCCGACGACCGGCAATTGCGGGTGCGCGGCAACGAAACGGTCCCGTGCCGCCATCAGCGCCTCGTAGCCCGGCATCTGCGGCTGCAGGTACATGTGGTACTCGGGATGGTTGGCGAAGTACTCGCGATCGTTGTCGGTGGTCATCTCCTCCAGCGGCAGCCAGCAGTTGTGCGGCTCGCCCTGGTGCACGATCAGCGGCACGCCGAGCGCCTGCACGCGCTCGGCCATCGGCGCCAGCCCCGGGTCGTCGATGCGCAACAGGCGTCCGTCCGCGTCCCGCTCGACCATGCCGATGTTCTTCCAGACCTTGACCGCCTTGGCGCCCTGCGCCACAGCCTGCGCCAGCTCGCCGCCGATGCGCTCGTTCCAGCCGGGGGCACCGTAACCCTGCATGGTGAAGGTCGCAGCCCAGTGGAACCGGGCAGGGTCCACCCCGGCCAGCGCCAGCGCAGCCGCGTGCTGGTCGGCCACCGGAGGGAAAGCGGGATAGTCCACGTTGATCGACATCAGCTCGAAGCCGTCGGCAGCCGCCTGCTCGAGCAGGGCGTGATCGGCGCTGTTGGCGTGGACGTGCGCGTCGAACTTGCGCACGCCGGCGAAATCCTCCATCGCGTAGGTCGGCGCGACGGCGCGCTGCGCCCCTGATACCCCCGCGGTTCCAGCGCCTTCGCGCGGGCCGCACGCCGCCACTGCGATTGCCAGCAGGGCCACAGGAAGCGCGTGCCAGACCTTCTGGACTTGGTTCATTGCCTGCCTCTCGGACGAAAACGAAACTTTTCTAACACAAACCGAAACAAATTTGTTGCATCATGTGTCCCACGGCCACCAGAATGGCCCCATCGCTCCGGAGGGAAACCACATGCCCACGCTCGATCGCCGCACCCTCCTCAAGCTGGTGACCGGAGGCGCGGCCGCCGCCGCAATGCCTCTTGGCAGCCAGGCCGCGACGCGCCTGTCCGCCGGCACCGGCAAGGCCGTCGCCCAGGACGGCGAACTGGCGATCGCGTTCGACGAGCGCCTGCACACGCGCCTGGCCCGGCAGGGCGAATTCGCCACCCCCTGGCAGGCAAGCGAAAGCCTGCTGCTGGCCGATGGCGCAATCGAGGATTTCGCTTTCGCCAGCACCACGACTCGGCCGCTGCGCGACCCACGACATGGCGCGGGCCAGGCCACGCAGGTCACCGGCGTTGCCGTTGGCGGGGTGGAGAAGCAGGTCGAAGTGGCCTTCTACCAGCGGTACCCGGGGTTCGCGGTGCTGAAGACACGCTTTCGCAACACCGGCGCGACCGCGCTCGAGGTGAGCGGCTGGCGCGCCAGCGCCTACGAACTCGAACACGCGCCCGGCGGCTTCTGGAGCTTCTCCGGCGCCAGCCACACCGACCGTCGCGACTGGGTGCAACCGCTGGCCGACGGCTTCGAGCAGCGCAACTACCTGGGCATGGACACCTCCGACTACGGCGGCGGCACGCCGGTGGCCAACATCTGGCGCCGTGACCTCGGCCTTGCCGTGGGCCACCTCGAAACCGTGCCGAAGCTCATGTCGATGCCGGTGCGCCGCACCGCCGCCGGCGCGGCGATCGCGCTGGAAGCCGAGCGGCCGGCCACTCTGCAGCCCGGCGAGACGCTCGAGATCGAGCGCAGCTTCGTATGCCTGCACACGGGCGATCATTTCTCCACCCTCGAGGCCTATCGCATCTACATGGCGGCCGAGGGCCTGGAAGGCCCGGAGGTGCCCGACTCCGCCTTCGCGCCGGTGTGGTGCGCCTGGGGCTACGAGCGCGACTTCACCGCCCAGCAGGTACTGGGCACGCTGCCGAAAGTGAAGGAGATGGGCTTCGAGTGGGTGGTGCTGGACGACGGCTGGCAGACCAACGAGGGCGACTGGGCGATCAACCTCGACAAGTATCCCGGCGGCGAGGACGACATGCGTGCCTTCACCGCCGAGATCCGCCGCCAGGGCCTGCGTCCGCGACTGTGGATCGCGCCGCTGGCGGCCGACCCGGGCAGCGAGATCCTGTTCAAACGTCCGGACATGCTGCTGCTCGATGCGGACGGCGGCTTCCAGAAGGTCACCTGGTGGAATTCGCTCACCCAGTGCCCGGCCTACCAGCCGGTGATCGACTACTACGTTGCCTTGGTGAAGAAGATCATCGGCGACTGGGGGTTCGAGGGCCTGAAGATCGACGGCCACCATCTCAACGCGGTGGCGCCCTGCCACAACCCTGCACACAAGCACGCGCACCCTGAAGAGTCCTGCGAGAAGATGGGCGCGTTCTGGAGCGCCATCCATCGCGCCGCGCGCGAAGCCAATCCCGATGCGGTGGTGGAACTGTGCCCCTGCGGCACCGCGTTCGCTTTCCACAGCCTGCCCGGCACCGACCAGTTTCCCTCCTCCGACCCGCTCTCGTCCTGGCAGATCCGGCACAAGGGCAAGACCTTCAAGGCCCTGGCCGGCGATCGCAGCAGCTACGCGGGCGACCATGTCGAGCTGAGCGACAACGGCGACGACTGGGCCACCAGCGTCGGCATCGGCGCGGTCATCTCGACCAAGTTCACCTGGCCCCACGACGTCGAGAACCCGAAGCTGCCGCCGCCGCCCGGCGGCCTGCTGCTGCAGGGCCAGCGCGAGGTGGAGTGGCGCAAGTGGGTGGATCTGTATCGCGAACACATGCTGCCCAGGGGCGAGTACCTCGGGCGCCTGTACGACATCGGCTTCGACCGTCCCGAGGCGCATGCGATCCGCAAGGACAGCTCGGTCTACTACACCTTCTACGCCGATGAGTGGTCCGGCCCGGTGCAGCTGCGCGGCCTCGCCCGCGGGCGCCATCGCGTGCGCGATCTCTACAACGGCACCGACCTGGGTGTCGTCGACGGCAGCAGCGCCAGCGTCGATGTCGCCTTCCGGCGCTTCGTCTTCCTGCAGGTGACGCCGGAGGCCAAGGCATGAGTGCGGCCACTTTCAGCGGCGGCATCGCCGGACGCGCCTGGCTGGCCTATGCACTGGTCACGGTGGCACTGTGGGGCGCCTGGGGCGCGCTGTCCTCGATCTCGGCCGAACGCGGGTTTCCCGACACGCTGGTGTACTGCGTCTGGGCGCTGACCATGATTCCGCCGGCGCTGTTCGTGCTCTGGCGCAGCGGCTGGACGCTGGACCGTACGCCGCGCGCGGTGTTCTACGGCCTGTTGATCGGCCTGCTCGGCGCCGGCGGGCAGATGGTGCTGTTCCATGCGCTGACGGTGGGCCCGGCCTACTTCATCTTCCCGATCATCTCGCTCTCGCCGGTGGTGACCATCGCGCTGTCGTTCCTGCTGCTGCGCGAACGCACCGGCAGGATCGGAGCCACCGGGATCGTGCTGGCGCTGGTCGCGTTGCCGATGCTGGACCTGTCCTTCGGCGATGCCGGAAACGGGCTGGGCTGGTTCGCCTTCGCGCTGCTGATCATGGCGGCCTGGGGCGTGCAGGCCTACTTCATGAAGCTGGCCAACCACACCGTCAGCGCCGAAAGCATCTTCTTCTACATGATGGTCGGCGCGCTGGCGCTGATGCCGGTGGCCTGGTCGATGACCGACTTCAGCCGGCCGATCAATACCGGCTGGGACGGCCCCTGGCTGGCGGCCGCGATCCAGGTGCTCAACGCCATCGGTGCGCTGTGCCTGGTGTTCGCGTTCCGCTACGGCAAGGCGATCGTCGTCGCCCCGATGACCAATGCCGGGGCGCCGCTGGTCACCGCGGTGCTGGCCCTGATCTTCGCCGGCGTCATGCCTGGCCCGCTCAAGCTGGTCGGCCTGGCGCTGGCCTTGGTGGCGTCGTTGCTGCTGGCCCTGGAGCCGGAGCAGGACGCACCCGCCAACGTTCCCTGACGGAAGGACTCCATGCACGTACTGCAAGACCTGATCGCACGCCACAAGCAGGGCATCGCCTGCGGCGTGACCTCGATCTGCTCGGCCCATCCCATCGTGATCGAAGCCTCGCTGCGGCACGCGCAGCAGCACGGGCTGCCGTTCGTGCTGTTCGAGGCGACCTGCAACCAGGTCAACCAGGACGGCGGCTACACCGGCATGACCCCGGCGGACTTCGTCGCCTTCGTGCACGGCATCGCCGCGCAGGTGGGCTTCGAACCGGCCCGCATCGTGCTGGGCGGCGATCACCTCGGACCCAATCCCTGGACCGCGCTGGCCGCGGACGAGGCGATGGCCAAGGCCGAAGTGATGGTGGACGCCTATGTCGCCGCGGGCTTTCGCAAGATCCATCTCGACTGCTCGATGGCCTGCGCCGGCGATGCCGAGCCTCTTCCGGAGGCGGAGATCGTCAGGCGCGCCGTACGCCTGTGCGCGGCCGCCGAGTCCGCCTGGCAGCAGGCCGGGGGCGAAGCGCCGGTGTACGTGATCGGCACCGAAGTCCCGGTTCCTGGCGGCGCCACCGAATCGATCGAAGGCCTGGCCGTGACCGCGCCGCAGGCGGCACTGGACACCATCGGGGCCCATCGCGAGGCATTCGCCGCCGCCGGCCTGGATGCCGCATGGGATCGCGTGATCGCCTCGGTCGTGCAGCCGGGGGTGGAGTTCGACCATCACCAGGTGGTCGACTACGTGCCGGCCAGTGCGGAAGCACTGAGCGCGGCCATCGCATCGGTGCCTGGCATGGTGTTCGAGGCGCACTCGACCGACTACCAGACCCCGGACACCCTGGCCGCGCTGGTGCGCGACCACTTCGCCATCCTCAAGGTCGGTCCGGGCCTGACCTTCGCCCTGCGCGAAGCGCTGTGGGGACTCGATGCCATCGAGCGCGAATGGATCGCCGCCGGCGCACGTGCGCGCCTGCGCGACACCGCGATCGCGCGCATGCGCGAAGAGCCGAAATACTGGCAGCGTTACTACCACTCGCAGGACGACCAGCTCGCCATCGACCTGGACTACAGCCTCAGCGACCGCATCCGCTACTACTGGCCCGACCCGAAGATCGAGGCCGCGCGCGAAGCGCTGTTCGCAAACCTGCGCGCGCATCCGGCACCGATCTCGCTGATCAGCCAGTACCTCCCCCACGCGCTGCGCGCCCTGCGCGAAGGTCGCTGCGCGAACGATCCGCACGCGCTCGCCATGGCCCACGTCGGCGCCGTCCTCAACGATTACCACTTCGCCTGCACCATCCATGACAAACACTGAATTCCTCGGCGTTCCGGCCACTGAGCTGGTCGCCGGCAATGCGATCGCCACCGCACGCGAGATCGACCAGCAGCCGCGCATGCTGGTCCGCACCCATGCGCTCGTCGCCGGGCTGCAGGCGCAGCTGCGCGATTTCGCCGGGACGGTCACCGGCAACCCCGCAGCGCGCGTGATCCTTACCGGCGCCGGGACCTCGGCCTATATCGGCGATTGCCTCGCTCCGCTGCTCGACCGCGTCCTGGCCGCACGCGTGGATGCGGTGCCGACCACCGACATCGTGAGTGCGCCCGCGCTGTACCTGGATCCTGCCCAGCCGCTGCTGCTGGTGTCCTTTGGCCGCTCGGGCAACAGTCCGGAGAGCCTGGCGGCGGTCTCACTGGCCGAAGCCCTGGTCGCGGATGTCCGCCACCTGGTGGTGACCTGCAATCCGCAGGGCGGGCTGGCCCGGATCGCCGTCCGCCAGGGCATGACGGTGCAACTGCCGGAGGAGACGCATGACGCCAGCTTCGCCATGACCTCCAGCTTCAGCTGCATGATGTACGCGACGCTGGCCGCGCTGGCCGGCAGCGAGCCGCTGGCGCCGCGCATCGAGCCGATTGCCGATGCCGTCTCGCGCGTGCTCGCGCAGGCACTGCCCGCGCTGCGCGGGCTTGCCACGCAGGACTACCAGCGCGTGGTCTACCTGGGCAGCGGGCCGTTCCGCGGCCTCGCCCGCGAAGCCTGCCTCAAGCTCGGCGAGCTGACCAACGGCGCCGTGGCGACCTGCTTCGATTCGCCGCTCGGTTTCCGCCACGGCCCCAAGACCTTCATCGATGCGCGTACGCTGGTGCTGGTGTTCGTGTCCAACGATCCCTACACGCGCCAGTACGACCACGACCTGGTCGACGAGCTGCGCCAGGACGACTGCGCCGCGCGCGTGGTCGAGATCACCGCCATGCCGAGGAATCAGGCTGCAGCCGACACGCTGGCGGTGCCGGGACTGGCAGGCGCGGCCGATGTCGACCTGCTCTGGCCCTACCTGGCGATCGCCCAGGCCTACGCGTTCTTCGCATCGCGCGCGCTCGGGCTCTCGCCGGACAATCCGAACGCGCAGGGCACGGTGAACCGGGTCGTGCAGGGCGTGCGCATCCACCCGTTCGCCGGCTGATGGCCATGGACTGCTACCTCGGCGTCGACGGCGGCGGGACCAAGACCCGCTTCGCCCTGGTCGACGGCGGGGCACGACTGATCGCCGAGTCGCAACAGGCCACCACCTACCATCCACAGGTGGGGCTGGATGGCGTGCGCGCGACGCTGCGCGCAGGCATCGATGAAGTACTGGCCACGGCGGGCATCGGTCCGGCCGATGTCCACCACGCCTTCTTCGGATTGCCGGCGTACGGCGAGGACAGCGGCCTCGATCCACAGCTGGACGCGATCCCACGCGATCTCCTGGGCCACGGCCGCTACGACTGCGGCAACGACATGGTCTGCGGCTGGGCGGGATCGTTCGCCTGCACGGATGGCATCAACATCGTCGCCGGCACCGGGTCGATCGGCTACGGCCAGCGCCACGGCATGGCCGCACGCGCGGGCGGCTGGGGCGAGGTGTTCTCCGACGAGGGTTCGGCCTACTGGATCGCCGTGCAGGGACTCAATGCGTTCTCACGCATGGCCGACGGCCGCCTGCCCAAGGGGCCGCTGCACGCGCTGCTGCGCGAGCATCTGGGCATCGTGTCCGACCTCGACCTGTGCGCGCGTGTCTACGGCGACCGCGCGATGTCGCGCGGCGAGCTCGCCCAGCTCTCGCGCCTCGTCGCGGCGGCGGCAGACCAACACGACCCGGCCGCGGCAGCGATCTTCCGCCAGGCCGGCGACGAACTCGCGGCGATCGCCGACGCCCTGCGCGCGGCATTGGCGTTCGAGCCGGGCGAACGAGTAGGCGTGTCCTGGTCGGGCGGCGCCTTCAGCGTCGGCGAGCGGTTGCAGGCGCCGTTCATCGCGGCGCTGGCGGCGCGCAGCCCAGCCTTCGAACTTCACGCGCCGCTGCATCCACCACACCTTGGGGCGGCGCTGTACGCCATCGCGCTCGCGCGCGGACGATCGCCTCGTCCGTGACACGGGCGGGCGCACGCTCCGGGCCAATGCCGGCCGGAGGACCCGCCCGACCCCTCTGACCCAGCCTCCCGGCCGCGCACTTCCTCCCTGTTGCGCCGGCCCGCCCGGCAGCTCCGGCTGCCGGGCTTTTTATTGCCCGCCCCCGCGACCGGGAGCGTGGCCTGTCTCGTGCAGCTCTGGCGCTCGTCAGCCCTGCGGCTGCGCCAGCTGCTTCTGCGGGGCGGGTTCGTCCATCTTGTCGCCCAGCATGCGCCGCACCGCGACAAAGAACACCGGGATCAGCAGCAGGCCCAGGAAGGTGGCGAACAGCATGCCGCCGATCACGCCGGTCCCGATCGCATGGCGTGCGTTGGCGCCGGCGCCAGTCGAGATCGCCATCGGCACCACGCCCATGATGAAGGCCAGCGAGGTCATCAGGATCGGGCGGAAGCGCAGGCGTGCGGCCTCGATCGTCGCATCGCGCAGGGTCTTGCCCGCCGCGCGCTCGAGTACCGCGAACTCCACGATCAGGATCGCGTTCTTCGCCGCCAGGCCGATCACCGTCACCAGGCCGATCATGAAGAAGATGTCGTTCGACAGCCCGCGCAGCATCGTGAACACCACTGCGCCAAGGATGCCCAGCGGCACCACCAGCAGCACCGACACCGGGATCGACCAGCTTTCGTACAGCGCCGCCAGGCACAGGAACACCACCAGCACCGACAGCACCAGCAGCAGGGTCGCAGTATTGCCGGCGATGATTTCCTGGTAGGACATGCCGGTCCAGTCCGAACCGATGCCGGGCGGCAGCTGCTCGGCGACGATGTTCTCCATCGCGCCCATTGCCTCGCCCGAACTGCGGCCAGGTGCGGGCGAGCCGTTGATGTTGACCGCCGAGTAGCCGTTGTACCGGGTCAGCGAGGGCGTGTTCATGCCCCACTGCGAACGCACCACGTTGCTGAGCGGAATCATCGCCGGCGTTCCGTCCGCGGTCTGCTCGCTGGAGGGCGAGTAGAACTGGGAGAACGAGTCCTGTCCGGTCCGGAACGGCGCATCGGCGCGCATGATCACGCGCTTGATGCGGCCCTGGGCGAAGTAGTCGTTGACGTAGACGGGTGCCAGCATCAGCTGGATCGCGTTGTACACATCGCCGGTCGACAGGCCCATGGCCTCGGCCTGCGCCCGGTCGACCTCGAGCTGCAGCTGCGGCGCGTCGGCCAGGGTGTTCGGGCGCACCCCCGCCAGCAGGTCGGGCTGCTGCGCCGCCGCCCCGAGCAGGGTGCCCTGCGCCTGCGCGAGCGCTTCACGGCCGAGGCCTGCACGGTCCTGCAGGTACATGTCGAAGCCGCCGAACTGGCCCAGGCCCTGGATCGTGGGCAGGTTGACCACGAAGATCGACGCGTCGCGGATGCCGTACAGCGCACCATTGGCCTGCTGGATGAACTCGGGCACGGTGACGTCACGGTCGGCCCAGTCGGTGAGCTTGATGAACGCCATGCCGACGTTCTCGCCCTGGCCGACGAAGCTGAAGCCGGCGATCTGCATCATGCCTTCGTAGCCGTCCAGCCCCTCCAGCGTACCGCGCACCTGCTCGAACACCTTCTGCGTGCGCTGCAGGGTCGCACCGGGCGGCAGCTGCACGATCGCCATTGCATAGCCCTGGTCCTCTTCGGGCACGAAGCTGCCCGGCAGGCGCGTCAGCAGCACGCCGCAGGCGACGGCCAGCACCACGAACACCACCATCCAGCGCGGCGTGTGGCGCACGGCACTGCCGATGTGGCCGACGTAGGTGTGACTGACCTTGTCGTAGACGCGGTTGAAGCCGCGCACGAAACGGTTTTCCTTCTTCTCGCCCGGCGCCGCGTGCTGCTTGAGGAAGGTCGCGCACAGCGCCGGGGTGAAGCCCAGCGCGAGGAAGGCGGAGAAACCCATCGCCACCGCGATGGTGATCGCGAACTGCTTGTAGATCTCGCCCGAGGCGCCGCCCTGCAGCGCACTGGGGATGAACACCGCCGCCAGCACCACGGTGATCGCGACCACCGCGCCGGTGATCTGGTCCATCGCCTTTTCGGTGGCCTCCAATGGCGGCAAGTGTTCCTCGGCCATGATCCGCTCGACGTTCTCGATCACCACGATGGCGTCGTCGACCACGATGCCGATCGCCAGCACCATCGCGAACATGGTGAGCTGGTTGACGGTGAAGCCGATCATGCTCAGGACCAGGAAGGTGCCGAGCAGGGCGACCGGGATGACCAGGGTCGGGATGATCGTGGCGCGCAGGTTCTGCAGGAACAGCAGCATCACCAGGAAGACGAGGATCATCGCCTCGATCAGGGTCTTGACCACCTCGTTGATCGACAGCCGCACGAAGGTCGTGCTGTCGAACGGCGAGAACCACTCCACGCCCGGCGGGAACGAGGCCTGCAGCTCGTCCATGCGCGCGGTGACCGCCTCGGCCACGCCCAGCGCGTTGGCGCCGGGCTGCAGCATGATCGCGACCGCGCCGGTGGGCTGGCCGTTGTACTGCGCGTCGAAACCGTAGCCCTGGGCACCGACCTCGACCCGCGCCACGTCGCGCAGGCGCACGATGGCGCCATCGGCGTCCGAGCGCAGGATGATGTTGCGGAACTCCTCGGGCGAGCTGAACCGCCCTTCGGCCGAGACCGTGGCGGTGAAGCCCTGCCCTTCCGGCGCCGGGTCGGCACCGACCGCGCCCGCCGCGAATTGCGCGTTCTGCGCGCGCACCGCCGACAGCACCTGGGTGGCCGACATGCCGTAACCCTGCAGCCTGGTCGGGTCCAGCCAGATGTTCATGGCGTACTCGGAGCCGAAGTGCTGGGTATTGCCCACGCCGGGTACGCGCGCCAGCGGCTCGAGGATGCGCGAGGCGATCAGGTCGTTGAGCGCGTTGCGGTCCATGTCCGGATCGCTGGAGCGCAGGCCCACCACCATCAGGAAGCCGCTGTTGGCCTTGGCCACCACCACGCCCTGCTGCACCACCTCGGTGGGCAGGCGCGGCGTGGCCAGCGAGACCTTGTTCTGCACCTGCACCTGGGCGATGTCCGGGTCGGTGCCGGTCTCGAACGTGAGCGTGATCGAGGCACGACCGGACGAACTTGAGGTCGAGCTGAAGTACAGCAGGTTGTCGATGCCGGTGAGCTGCTGCTCGATGACCTGGGTGACCGCCTGCTCGGCGGTCTGCGCATCGGCGCCGGGATAGGTGGCGCCGATGGTCACCTGCGGGGGGGCGACGTTGGGGTACGACTCCACGCCCATGTTGAGCACGGCGATCACGCCCGACAGCGAAATCAGGATCGCAATGACCCAGGCAAAGATCGGGTGGTGGATGAAGAACCTGGACATGGCGGATCAGCCTTCGGCGGAGTCGGTGGCCGCAGGTGCATCGCCAGCGGGCGACTGCGTTGACGGCGCTTCTTCGGCAGCCGGCGCCTGGGCGTCGCCGGTGGGCGCCGCGCCTGCCGGCGTCCACGGCACGGCCGTGGCCGGCGCGCCGTCCTGGACCTTCTGCAGGCCCGAGACGATGACCTGGTCGCCATCCTGCAGACCGGCGGTCACGATCCAGTTGCCGCCGTCGGCGCGGTCGAGGGTGATGTCCCGCCGCGCCACGTTGCCATCAGGCCCCATCACCATCGCGTAGGCGCTCCTTGCGTCACGCTGCACCGCCGCTTGCGGAATCGCGTACACGCCCTGCATCTGGCCCAGGCGTGCGCGCAGGGTGACGTAGGTGCCCGGCAGCAGGCGGCCGTCGGGATTGGGGATCAGCGCGCGCATGGAGATGGCGCCCGTGGCCGGGTCGACGATGTCGCCGGAGAAGTCGAGCGTGCCCGGGTGCTCATAGGCGCTGCCGTCGGCCAGGACCACCTCGACCGTGGATTCGGCGCCTTGCGCGGCCTCCCGGGCACGCCGGATCCGCTCCAGCTCGCCCACGCCGATGGAGAAGTTGGCGTACAGCGGGTCGACCTGGTCGACCGTGGTCAGCAGCGTGGCCGTGCCCTGCCCGACCAGGGCGCCCTCGGTGACCTGCTGCTTGCCGGCACGGCCGCTGATCGGCGCGCGCACGGTGGCGTAGCCGAGATTGATGCGGGCAGCGTCCACGGCGGCGCGGCCCGCCTGCACGGCGGCGGCGGCACTGCGCTCGGCGGCCAGCGCGTTGTCCAGGTCGGAGCGCGAGATGAATTCGGTCGGCGCGAGCTGGCGCGCGCGGTCGGCGTTGGCCTTGGCGTTGGCGAAGTTGGCCTGCGCCTGCGCCAGCGACGCCTGCGCGGTGCCCAGCGATGCCTGCAGCGTGGCCGGGTCGATGAGGAACAGCACGTCGCCTTCCTTCACGTCGCTGCCTTCCTCGTACACGCGCTTCTGCAGCACGCCCGGAACGCGCGCACGCACGTCGGCGCTGCGGAAGCCGGCGAGCCGACCGCCGATCTCGCGCGTCAGCGGCAGGTTGGTGGCGCGGACCTCGACCACGCCCACTTCCGGCGGCGGCGGCTGGGCGGGCGCCTCTTCACTGCCGCATGCGGCGAGCAGGCACAGGGACAGGACGAGCGGGACGGCAGCGACAGTACGGAGCATGGGGGAAGACCTGTCTGGGCCTGCGCGGCGGCAGGTGGCGGCAAGGTAATTTCTGAACTGGGCAGTATACTTGCTGACCGGATGAACGGAACCCTGCCACAGGTCAGGTTTGCTGGCGGTGTTCGGTCCGGGTTCGCCAAGACTGTTCGAACACTGGATCACGGATTGAATCAGGTTCACAATACCGCCTCCCGCCCACGGCGAGCCCCATGGCCACCATCGATCGCCGCCAGCGCGAGTTCGCCCGCCGCGAGTCGCTGCTGCTGGATACCGCGCAGGCGCTGATCCAGCGCGAGGGCCTGCTCAACCTGCAGATGTCGCGGATCGCCGAGGAATGCGAGTACGCGATCGGCACCCTCTACCGGCACTTCGCCAGCAAGGAAGACCTGTTGGTGGCCCTGTCCACGCGCAACTGCCTGGACCGGGTCGAACTGTTCGAGCGCGCCGCGCGATGGAAGGGGCCAACCCGCGACCGCATGATCGCGCTCGCGCTGGCCGACCTGATCGTGCTGCGCGAGCAGCCCGAGCATTTCAGGCTCGCGCAGTTCGTCTGGACCGATGTGGTCTGGGGGGCGGCGTCCGAAGCGAGCCGCCAGCGCGCGCTTGCGGCCTGTGAACCTCTGGCGGCCATGATCGATGGCATCGGCGCCGAAGCGCGCGCCAGCGGAGATCTCCCGGCCGGCCTGTCCCTGACCGACGAAGGGCTGACGATCGGCCCATGGATCCTGTGTCTGGGCATGCATACTCTGGCGCAGCAGCAGGGCCTGCTGGACCCGGCCATCGGCGACCCCTACCGGCTGCTGTTCAAGCACCTGCACTACCTGCTCAACGGCTACGGCTGGCAGCCGTTGTTCGACCCCGGCGACGACGACGCACTCGACCGGTCGGTCGAACGCCTCTGCCGCGACGTGTTCGACGCCCCCTGCCCGTACCCGCCCCACTGACGCCCCCCACGGAAGACTCCGCCATGTCCACCGCTCCCACGAAGCGCAAGCCGCGGTTCGCGCTGCGCCTGATCCTGATGCTGCTCGGCACCGCCCTGGTGTTCGGCGGCGTGTTCGCCGTCAAGGCGATGATCGGCGCGCAGACCAACAAGTTCTTCGACAACATGCCGCAGCCGGCCGCCGCGGTGAGCGCGGCCACTGCCACCACCGAGCGCTGGAGCGACGACAGCGAGGCGGTCGGCACCCTGGTCGCGGTCAACGGCACCGACGTCACCACCGAGGCCGGCGGCGTGGTGCGCGCGATCGAGTTCGAGGCCGGGCAGCCGGTCAAGGCGGGCGAGGTGCTGGTGCGCCTGAACACCGACAACGAACTGGCCACGCTCAAGTCGCTGGAAACGGCAGCCAAGCTCGCCGACGTGCAGGCCGAGCGCTGGCAGCAGCTGGGCCGCGACCAGCTGGTCTCGCTCGACGAGATGCAGCAGCGCGTCGCCACGGCGGCCAGCTCGCGCGCCCAGGTCGACGCGCAGCGCGCGCTGATCGCGCAGAAGACCATCCGCGCGCCGTTCAGTGGCGAGCTCGGCATCCGCCGGGTCAACCTCGGCCAGTTCATCTCGCCGGGCGATCCGATCGTGAGCCTGCAGCAGCTCGACCCGATCTACCTGGACTTCAGCCTGCCCGAGCAGCGCATGGATACGCTCAGGACCGGCTCGCGCATTCGCGCCACCGTCGACGCGCTGCCGGGCAAGGTGTTCGAGGGCGAGGTGACGGCCGTCGAGCCGCGCGTGGACCCCCGCACCCGCAACTTCACCGCCCAGGCCACGATCGCCAATCCCGATGGCGCGCTGCGTCCCGGCGCGTTCGCGCGCGTGGGCTTCTCGCTGGGCGGGGAGCGCGAGGTGGTGGTGATTCCGCAGACCGCGGTCAGTTTCAATCCCTACGGCAACGCGGTGTTCGTGATCAGCGAAGTACCGCGCAAGGAGGGTGAAACCGACATGCAGGGCAACGCGCTGACCGGCGACAAGCTCATCGTCACCCAGCGCTTCATCCGCACCGGCCCCGCCCGCGGCGACCTGGTCACGGTGACCGAAGGCCTCGAGCCGGGCGAACGGGTCGCGACCAGCGGCCTGCTCAAGCTGCGCAACGAGGCCGAGGTGACCATCAACAACAAGGTGCAGCCGACCGCCGACGCGGCACCGGACGCGCAGAACCGATAGGGCCGGCCGCCTCGCGCAGCGAGGCGGCCGGTGTCCCTCCCCTCACCGGGAAGGCAAGGCCGGGGTGGTGCGTGGCGCAGCCGCGACGCGTCACCCGCAGACCCCGTCGCAGCCCTTCCCGTCCGCGGCGGAGGGCACCCGAATCCCGGGCCTCCCGTACGCGGTGAGGCGCCTTGAAGCCCACCTTCGCCAGGCGGCGAAGGAAAGGACGAACGATGAAATTCACGGACATCTTCATCAACAAGCCGGTGCTGGCCCTGGTCGTCAGCCTGTTCATCCTGATCTTCGGGCTGCGCGCGTTCACCGAGCTCAACGTGCGCCAGTACCCCGAACTGCGCAACGCGGTGGTGAACGTCAGCACGGTGTACTACGGCGCCGATGCCGACCTGATCCAGGGCTTCATCACCACGCCGCTGGAGCGCGAGATCGCCAGCGCCGAGGGCATCGACTACCTGTCCTCGACCAGCTCGGCCGGCGTGAGCACGATCCAGGCCTACATCCGCCTGGACCACGACCCGAACGAGGCGCTCACCCAGATCGCGGCCAAGGTCAACAAGATGCGCGGCCAGCTGCCGCCGGAGTCGGAAGACCCGGTGATCGACCTGCAGCAGGGCCAGCAGATCGCGGCGATGTACGTGTCCTTCGCCAGCGAGACGCTCGACAACAACCAGATCACCGACTATCTCACCCGCGTGGTCCAGCCCAAGCTGGTCACGGTCGAGGGCGTGCAGCGCGCCGACATCCTCGGCGCCGGCACCTTCGCCATGCGCGTGTGGCTCAAGCCCGATCGCATGGCCGCGCTGCAGGTGACCGCCAGCGACGTGTCCAACGCGCTGCAGTCCAACAACGTGCTCTCGGCCGTGGGCTCGACCAAGGGCCAGATGGTCGCGATCGACATGACCGCGCGCACCGACCTGCGCAACGCCGACGAGTTCCGCCAGCTGGTGATCCGCGAGGAAGGCGGCGCGATCGTGCGCCTGGGCGACGTGGCCGACGTGGCGCTGGGCTCGGAAAACTACGGCACCTCGGTGCGCATCAACGGCGAAGCGGCCACCTTCATGGGCATCTTCGTCTCGCCCGACGCCAACTCGCTGGACGTGATCGGGCAGGTGCGCGAGCTGTGGGACGGCGAGATCGTGCCGCAGCTGCCCGAGGGCATCATCGCCACCATCCCCTACGACAGTACCGAGGCGATCCAGGACGCGATCAACGAGGTGGTCAGCACCATCGTGGAAGCGGTGATCATCGTGATCGTGGTGATCTACCTGTTCCTGGGATCGCTGCGCAGCGTGCTGATCCCGGCGGTCACCGTGCCGCTGTCGCTGGTGGGCGCGCTGTTCCTGATGCTGCTGATGGGCTTCACCATCAACCTGCTGACCCTCCTGGCGATGGTGCTGGCGATCGGCATCGTGGTCGACGACGCGATCATCGTGCTGGAGAACATCCACCGCCACATCGAGGAGGGCATGTCGCCCTACGCCGCCGCCATCAAGGGCGCGCGCGAGCTGGCCTGGCCGGTGGTGGCGATGACCACCACCCTGGTCGCGGTGTACCTGCCGATCGGCTTCCAGGGCGGCCTGACCGGCATCCTGTTCACCGAGTTCGCGTTCACCCTGGCCGGCAGCGTGCTGCTCTCGGGCGTGATCGCGCTCACCCTTACGCCGATGATGAGCTCGAAGATCCTCAAGCCGCACGGCGAGGGCAGCAAGGGCCGGCTGGAAGCGTGGCTGGACAAGCGTTTCGACAAGATCCAGACCGGTTACCAGCGGCGCCTGCACGGCGCGCTGGAAACCAAGGCGATCATCGCCCTGTTCGGCGCGATCGTGCTGGTGTCGTGCGTGTTCCTGTACATGACCGCGCCCAAGGAGCCGGCGCCACTGGAGGACGAGGGCTTCGTGTTCGCGATCTCGCAGGCCGACCCGACCGCGACGCTCGACTACGTCGAGGGCTACACCGAGGAGATGTCCGCGATCGCGCAGGCCGTACCGGAGGTGCAGGACTACTTCCTGTTCAACGGCGGCTTCGGCGGCAGCGGTGGCGGCGCCAGCCCGATGGCGATGGCCGGCTTCGTGCTCAAGCCCTGGAGCGAACGCAGCCGCTCGACCAAGCAGGTGCTCGAGCAGGAGCTGCAGCCGAAGATCAGCGAGGTCACCGGCCTGAACACCTTCGCCCTGGTGCCCCCGTCGCTGCCCAGCGCCGGCGGCGATGGCGGCGGCGAGTTCATCATCGGCGGCGTGGGCGAGCTGGCCCAGCTGAGCGAACTGGCCGACGCGATCCTGACCCAGGCGATGGAAAGCAAGCGCTTCATCTTCCTCGACAAGGACCTGAAGATCGACAAGCCGCGTATCGAGGTGCACATCGATCGCGACAAGGCGGCCTCGCTCGGCATCGACATGCGCACGCTCGCGGGCGACATGGCGGCGATGCTCTCGGGCGGCTACACCAACCGCTTCGCGATGCAGAACCGCTCGTACCTGGTGATCCCGCAGGTGCAGCGCAGCGACCGCCTCAATGCATCCGACCTGCAGAACTACTACACCCGCACCCGCGACGGCGACCTGATCCCGCTGTCGACCCTGGTCACGCTGCAGGAAAGCGCGCAGCCGCAGTCGCTCAAGCGCTTCCAGCAGCTCAATGCGGTGTCGATCACCTTCGCCCCGCGCCCCGGCGTGAGCAAGGGTGAGGCGCTGGCGATCCTCGACCAGGCCGCGCGCGACGTGCTGCCGCAGGGCTATACCGTCGACTACGCCGGCGAGTCGCGCCAGTTCAAGGAGGAAGGCTCGGCGATGCTGATGACGCTGGGCCTGGCGCTGATCGTGATCTTCCTGGTGCTGTCGGCACAGTTCGAGAGCTTCCGCGACGCGACGATCATGCTGCTGACCGTGCCGATGGCGATCTGCGGCGCACTGCTGACGCTCAACGTGCTGGCGATCGTCAGCGGCATCCTCGGCTTCGCCGGCATCGAGGCCTTCCCGGGGATGAGCATCAACATCTACACCCAGGTCGGCCTGGTGACCCTGGTGGGCGTGATCTCCAAGCACGGCATCCTGATCGTGGAGTTCGCCAACAAGCTGCAGATCGAGCAGGGCCTGTCCAAGCGCGAAGCCATCGAACAGGCCGCCGCGATCCGCCTGCGCCCGGTGCTGATGACCACTGCCGCGCTGGTGTTCGCGATGATCCCGCTGCTGATCGCCAAGGGGCCGGGCGCGGCCTCGCGCTTCTCGATGGGCACGGTGATCGCATCGGGCATGACCATCGGCACGTTGTTCACCCTGTTCGTGCTGCCGGCGTACTACCTCTACCTGGCGCGCGACCATGCGCACGACACGCGCCCCGAGACCGCAGCCGCAGACGACGCGCCTGAGGCGCCGCATCCGCAGCACGGTTGAGCCCTGGAACGGCGTGGCCCCGCATCGGGCCACGCCTTGCGTGCAAGGTCACGCTCGCCGCCGAGGCCGCGCCTGCAGGTGCAACGCACGTGCTGCCGAGTTGCGCGGCCATCCTCAACGGCGCCACATCCTCCGTCTTTGGGCAGGAGCGGCTTCAGCCGCGACCGCCGCCACCGGTTGCCTCGGGTCGCGGCTGAGGCCGCTCCTACCCGTGTGGGGCGCGAGGGAGCGTCAGCGCCTGCGCCGCTGCGTTTGCATCGATGCCGTGGCTCAGCACGCCGAGGCGAGGGGCGGGCAGTGCCGCGTCGAGCAGTGCAAGGTAGTCATCGACGCGATCGAAATCCGGATCGACGCGGTTCCCGATCCATCCCGCCAGCCGGCAGCCGTCTGCCTCGATCGCCCGCGCGGTCAATCGGGCGTGGCTGAGGCAGCCCAGTCGCAGCCCCACCACCAGCAGCACCTGGCCACCCACCGCGCGCGCCATGGCCGACTGATCCAGGCCGTCCCCCATCGGTGCCAGCCAGCCGCCGGCACCTTCGACCACGACCGCATCGGCGCCGGCAGACAGGCGCGCAAACGCCTCCAGCAGCGGCGGCAACGCCACCACGATCCCGGCATCGCGCGCGGCGAGCTGCGGCGCCGTCGCGACCGGCAAGGCATACGGGTTGACGTCGGCGTAGTCCGGCCTGGGATCGCTGGCCGCCTGCAGCGCCAGCGCGTCTTCGTTCTGCCAGCCTGCGCCACCCGGCTCGCAGCCGCTGGCCACCGGCTTCATCCCGACCGCGCGCAGTCCACGCCCACGCAATGCGTGCAACAGCGCCACCGATGCATAGGTCTTGCCCACACCGGTATCGGTGCCGGTGACGAACCAGGCCTGGCTCATGCCGCGGCCCCGGACAGAACCGTAGACGGGCGGGCGCTGGCGACAATGCGCCGCACGCGTGGCAACAGCGCGCGCATCGCGTCGACGAAAGGCTCTGGACGCGCCGTCCGCACGTCGCGCAGGCGAACGCTGCACGCATTGCGCTGGAGCTGCTGCAGGTCCTTCATCCTTCCTCCGGGGCGGGCAATGCGCGCTGCTACACTGGCCGCATGTTCACTGCAGCCAGTCTAAGCGGCGACAAGCCGCAGCAGTACGCCCAGCTCGTCGCACAGGCACGCGCGCTGCTGCACGGCGAGCACGACCAGATCGCCAACGCCGCCAACCTGTCCGCGCTGGTCTTCAACGCGCTGCCCGGGCTGAACTGGGCCGGCTTCTATTTCTTCGATGGCACCGAGCTGGTGGTCGGCCCGTTCCAGGGCCTGCCCGCCTGCGTGCGCATCCCGCTCGACAAGGGCGTATGCGGTGCGGCCGCGACCAGCCGCCAGACCCAGCGGATCGACGACGTGCACGCCTTCCCCGGCCACATCGCCTGCGATTCGGCCTCGCGCTCAGAGCTGGTGGTGCCGCTGCTGCAGGGCGACACGCTGATCGGTGTGTTCGACCTGGACAGTCCGGAGCCGGCGCGTTTCGACGTTGAAGATCAGGAAGGGCTGGAAGCCATCGCCCGCGTCTGGGTCCAATCGCTGTCATGAATGCACCGCTGAAGATGCGCAACATCGGCCCCAAGTCGGCCGCCTGGCTGCGCCAGGTGGGACTTCGCACCGAGCAGGACCTGGTCGGCGCCGGCCCGGTGGATGCGTTCATGCGGGTCAAGCGCGCGGGCTTCAAGCCGAGCCTCAACCTGCTGTATGCGCTGGAAGGCGCGCTGCGCGACTGCCACTGGCAGGAAGTGCCGGAGCAGCGCCGCGTCGAACTGGTGGCCGCGGTGGAAGCCGCGACGGCAGAACTGCCGCCGCCGCGCGGACGTCCCGCCGCTGCGCCGGTGACCACCACCCACCATCAGGAAGAAGGCCCGTCGGCCTCGTTCGGTTTCCTCGACGAGCCCGACCGCGGCGAGCGCGACTGAGGCGTTCGCGGCGGCGTCCATCCGCTGGGACGGTGTCAGCCTGGAAATCGGGCCGATGCGCTCGCGAGCACCAGGACTAGCAACAGCATCGTCTCCATCGCCTCGATGCTGGCGCCCAGGCAATCGCCTGAGATGCCACCCAGCCGGCGCTTCCAGTACAGCCCGACCAGCGGGACCAGCGCCAGCGCCGTGAGCAGCGGGGGCGCCGTGACCAGGCTCAGCGCTGCCAGTGCCACCGCCCACAGCCACACCGCACGCATGCCCAGCTTCCAGGAGAAGCGCTCGGCCATGCCGGCCTGCTGGAGCGCCGGGAGGCGCCGGCTCCACCACAGGCTGCCCCAGCGCGCCCATGCCGGCAGCAGCACGATGCCCCACCACCAGCGGGTGCCCGCCAGTTCGGCCAGCAGCACCAGCTTGAGCAGCAGCTGCATCACCAGGGTGACCGCGCCGAACACCCCGACGTGCGGATCCTTGAGCACGGCCAGGAACCGGGACGGGTCGCGGTGGGCGGCGCCCAGCGCGTCCGCCACGTCGCTCATGCCGTCGAGGTGGAGCGCACCGGTCACCCAGGTCCATGTCGCAAGCGCAATCACCGCCGCCAGCCAGGGCCGGTCGCCGAGCGCCCAGAGCGGCAATGCCAGCAGCAGCCCGATGGCCATGCCCACCACGGGGTGGTAGACCGCCGACCGGGTCAGGTCGTCGTCGCGGAAGTCACGGATCTGCGGGGTCGGGATCCGGGTCAGGAACTGGAAGGCCAGGATCAGGCGGCGAAGGCTCATGGCTGCACCAGCTCCAGCAGTTCGCCCCAGAGGCGACCGTCGCTGCCCAATTCGACCCGCAGGCGCAGGCGCGTGCCGTAGTCGATGCGCAGTGCCCAGAGCGAGGCCAGCGGCAGGCCACATACCTGCGACAGCGCCATGCGCATCGGGCCGCCGTGGCTGACCACCAGGGCGGGGCGTGCATCGTCCCGTGCATCCTCGACGAGCACATGCAGCGCATCCCCGACGCGCTGCTCGAACGCCGCCCAGGACTCGCCGCCCGGCGGCGGGAAGCGATGCGGATCGGCGTGGAAGGCGGCGACGGCATCGGCAGGCAGCTCGGCGACCCGCTGCCCGTCCCAGTCGCCGAAGTCGAGTTCGGCCCAGCGCATCTCCCGTCGCACCGGCAGCCCGAGGGGCGCGGCCAGCGCCAGGGCCGTGTCGTGCGCGCGGCGCAGCGGGGAGCTGACCACGCATGACCACGCCGTCCCGCCGTGGCGTCGGCACGGGTCGTCGGTGGCGCAGGCCAGCAGCGGTGGATCGCTGCGGCCGTCCATATGGCCACGGCGGCCGGTATCGGCATGGCGCACCAGGTCGAGGATCACGCCGATGCGGCTCCGGCCACGGCCGCATCGGCGAACGTCGCCATGTCGTTGTGGAGCGCGCAGGCCAGCCGCAACAGCGGCAGGGCCAGCGCCGCGCCCGAGCCTTCGCCCAGACGCAGGTCCAGCTGGAGCAGGGGCGTCGCCTCCAGCAGGGCCAGCAGGCGCGCATGTCCCTGCTCGGCCGAGCCGTGCGAGAACAGCAGCCAGTCGCGCACTGCGGGATTGAGCCCGACCGCCGCGAGCGCTGCAGCGGACACGATGAAGCCATCGACCAGCACCGGGACACCGCACTGCGCGGAGGCGATCATTGCCCCGGCCAGTGCCGCGATCTCCAGCCCGCCAACACGGCGCAGCGCTTCCAGCGCCGGGCAGGCCGCAGCGCTGATCGGGGCGCGATGGAGGGCCAGCGCGCGCTCCACCACGCCGCATTTGTGGGCAATCCGGCCCGCGTCCAGGCCCGTCCCGGCACCGACCAGCCCCTGCGCTGGAAGCCCGCCAATCGCACACGCCAGGGCGCTGGCCGCCGTTGTATTGCCGATGCCCATCTCGCCCAGCAATACCAGGTCGGCGCCTCCGCACGCTTCCTCCACGGCCCGACGCCCGGCCGCCAGGGCATGGGCGAGTTCGCTCCCGGACATCGCCGCGTGCAGGCTCAGGTCCCGGGTGCCACGGCACGGTTTGTCTGTGGTCGCACCGGCGACAGTCGACTCTGCCAGCGTGCCGACGTCGCGCAGATGCAGCGGCAGGCCAAGCTCACGCGCCAGCACCGCGATCGCCGCACCGCCCGCGGCAAAGTTCGCCAGCATCTGCACCGTCACATCGGCCGGGTAGGCCGAAACGCCCTGGGCGACCACGCCATGGTCGGCCGCGAACAGCAGGACGGGCGCCCGCACGGCACGCGGCCGATCGGTTGCCTGCATGGCCGCCAGGTCAACGGCCAGGCGCTCGATCCGGCCCAGGGCACCGGCAGGCTTGGTCAACTGCTGCTGCCGCGCTGTCGCGCGCTCGCGATGTTCCTGCGACGGGAGCGCGCAGCTCTTGCCCCACCAGCTTCCGTCCACGCGACCGCACCTTGCCCCGGAGAAGCGCACATTCTATCGATCGACGATGCGGCCGCTTTGGCGCAGGCAGTCCCATCGCGTAGACTGCGCCCACTTTCTGGTGACCCGACGGAGTTCTCCGAAGGGTTGAAACGGGAAGCCGGTGACCTTCCGTCGTCTACGACGACGAAGCATTCCGGCGCTGCCCCCGCAACGGTAAGCGTGTAGACACCCCGGCAAACCGCCACTGTGCATCGCACGGGAAGGCGCCGGGGCCGCATCGGCCATGCCGCTGCACGCGCGAGCCCGGAGACCGGCCAGGAAGACGACTGGTTGCGATGCGGCGGGCATCGCGGCGGCAGCGCGTCGTGCCCCACACGCCGATCTTCCGTCGCACCCATGCACGCAGCCTCCCTGACGCCGATCGCGCGGGCGTGCGCGATGCCTGGAGACCTAGATGAAACCGCAGTACACGTTCCTGTCCTTCGCAGTGGCCGCAGCCCTGTCCCCGATTGCAATGGCAGACAGCGCAATGCAAGCCATCGACCTGGACGAGGTGATCGTCACCGGTACCCGCACCGAGGTGGCGCTGGTCGACAGCCTGGTGCCGGCGCAGGTCATCGACCGTGCCGAGATCGATCGCACCCAGGCGCGCGACCTGATCGAGCTGCTGCGCGGTCGCGCCGGCATCGACATCGGCAACAACGGCGGTCGCGGCAAGATCAGCAGCCTGTTCCTGCGCGGCGCCGAGTCCGATCATCTGCTGGTGCTGGTCGATGGCGTCAAGATCGGCTCGGCCACCTCCGGCATGCCTGCGATCCAGGACCTGCCGGTCGCGCAGATCGAGCGCATCGAGATCATCCGCGGCCCACGCTCGAGCCTGTATGGGTCCGAGGCCGTCGGCGGCGTGATCCAGGTCTTCACCCGTGGCGCGAAGCAGCGTGGCCTGTCGCCGTACATGACGATCGGCGGAGGCAGCAATGCAAGCCGCGACCTCAGTGCCGGCTTCGACTATCGCGGTGAGCGCGGCTGGGTGGGCGCCGGCGGCGCGTACTCCAGTACCGATGGCATCAATGCCTGCCGCGGCTCGGGCACGCTGTTCACCGGCTGCTTCACCGATGAACCGGACGACGACGGTTATCGCAACGTTTCACTGAACCTGCGCGGCGGCCTGCAGCTGACCGATGCGCTGAGCGTGGAGGGCAACTTCCTCAACGCCGATGGCGAAAACGAGTTCGACGGTTCGTGGACCAACCGCTCCGAAACGCTGCAGCAGGTGGCCGGCGGCCAGCTGCGTTACGCGCCCCGGGATGGCCGCCTGGCGGTAACCGCCGCTGTCGGACGCAGCAAGGACCGGTCGGACGACTACCAGGGCGACACCTTCATGAGCACCTTCGACACGCGCCGCGACAGCGCGTCGCTGCAGGCCGACATGCGGCTGGCGCCGCAGCACCTGCTCAGCGTCGGTATCGACCACAGCGATGATCGCATCGACAGCACCACCGGCTACGCCGCCGCCGCGCGCGACAACACGGCGGTGTTCGTGGGCTATGACGGCAGCGCCGGCGCGCACCGCTTCCAGGCCAGCGTGCGCAACGACGACAACGAACAGTTCGGCACCCATGTCACCGGCGGCCTCGGCTGGGGCTTCACCTTCGGCGGCGGCATGCGGCTGAACACGACGCTGGGAACCGGCTTCAAGGCGCCGACCTTCAACGACCTCTACTACCCCGGCTCCGAGAGCCCATGGCTGGAGCCGGAGGAATCCATCAGTCTGAACATCGGCCTGTCGCAGGCGGGCGAAAACCACAGCTGGTCGTTCGACGTGTTCGAGAGCCGGATCGACAACCTGATCGTGTTCACCTATGCGCCGCCGACCTGGCAGGGCGTGGGCGAGAACATCGACGAGGCACGCATCCGCGGCGCGGAGTTCACCTACGGGACGTCGTTCGCCGGCTTCGATTTTTCGGCGCAGCTCAGCCACGTCGATCCGCGCGACCACAGCGGCGGCGCCAATGATGACAACGTGCTCGCCAGGCGCGCGCGCAACACCGGTCGTCTCGACCTCGATCGCGGCTTCGGCGCGTTCCGGGCCGGCGTGACCGTGCAGGGTGCCGGCGCGCGCTACGACAATGCCGCCAACAGCGTTCGCCTCGGTGGTTACGCCACCACCGACCTGCGCCTGGAATACGCCTTCCACCGCGACTGGACCCTGCTCGCCCGCGCCAGCAACGTCTTCGACCGCGACTACGAGACGGTGGCCTGGTATTACCAGCCCGGGCGGGAGTATCAGTTGGCGCTGCGCTGGCGCCCGGCGGCACTCTGACCGACCGGCGGTTCGAGGAAGCGACGCGGCCGGTCCATCGTCCGCGTCGCCATCTTCAGGGGCAGACCTGCTGGCGGCGGCAGCGCAGGCGCGCTGTCGGCTGACGCGCGGTCATGCGCAGGCCAGCCTCGCCTCGACGAACGGGTGGGTGACGAGCGCTGCCGGCCGGCGCGTGCAGTGCTAGGCCAACAGCGCGCGCAGATCGCCCAGCACGCGCCAGGCGCCGGCGCCGTCGAGATCGAAGTCCCGACGATAGCCATAGTCGACCAGGGCCAGCGGCATCGCGGCCGCGGCCGCGGCATCGGCGTCGGTGCGCGAGTCGCCGACCATCAGGCAATCGCCGGCCGGCAGGCCGAAGCCCTCGGCGATGTGCAGCAGCGGGCGGGCATCGGGCTTGCGTTCGGGCAGGGTGTCGCCGCCGACGATGGCCTCGAAGCAGTCCTCCCAGCCCAGCGCCTCGAGCAGCGGGACGATGAAGCGTTCGGGCTTGTTGGTGCACAGCGCGACCCGCACGCCCTCGGCCCGCAGGTGACGCAGCGTCTGCGCAGCGCCGGCGTAGGCCACCGCCTGTCGTGGCAGGGATTCGCCGTAGTGGCGCATCAGCAATGCATACGCGGCCTCGAAGCCATCGCCATCGGGCAGGCTCGCACCGGCATGGTCGAGTGCTCGCCGCAGCAGCAGGCGCGCGCCGTCTCCGATCCAGCTGCGCACGGTGGACTCGTCCTGGGCGGCATGGCCAAGCGCCAGCAGGGTGCGGTTGACCGCTTCGGCGATGCCGACGGCGCTGTCGATCAGGGTGCCGTCCAGGTCGAACAGCGCGGCGCGGAACGGAAATGTCATCGGGCGACCATCGACAGGTGGCCGGCCAGTGTATCGACACAGCGCAGGCGCTTCAGGCGCAGGGCGCCGCCGCGAACAACTGCGCCTGCACCGCCCGCTCCTCGGGATCGTGGAAGTTCGACAGCCCCACGCCCACCAGCCGGTAGCGCGTCGCCTGCGGCAGCGCCACCCGTACCAGCAGCGACAGCGCGATCGCGGTGAATTCATCCAGCGACGCGGGCGGCGCGTCTGGGGTGAGGCTGCGGGTGAGGATGCGGAACTGCGCGGTCTTGAGCTTCAGCACCACGGTGCGGCCGACACGCGGCGTCTTGCGGGTGGCGGTCCAGGCCTTCTCCGCGATGCGCCGCACGTGCGGCGCCAGTTCGTCCAGCGGCAGGTCGTGGGCGAAAGTGTCCTCGGCCGAGATCGACTGCACCGGCTGGTCGGGTTCGACCGGCCGCTCGTCGATACCACGCGCGCGCCGGTACAGCGACGCACCATAGCTGCCGAAGCGCGCCTGCAGCGCTTCCAGCGGCAGCCCCCGCAGTTCGCCCACCGTGCGCACGCCCAGTTCCTCCAGCTTGCCCTGCATGACCTTGCCCACGCCGGGAATGCGTCCCACCGGCAGCGGGGTGAGGAAGGCCTCCACCTTCTCGGGCCGCACCACGAACACGCCGTCGGGCTTGTTCCAGTCCGAGGCAATCTTGGCGATGAACTTGTTGGGCGCGACGCCGGCCGATGCCGTGAGCTGCGTCTCCTCGCGGATGCGTGCGCGGATCGCCTGGGCGGTGGCGGTGGCACTCGGGGATGCGATCTTCGGCGCGGTGACGTCGAGGTAGGCCTCGTCCAGCGACAGCGGTTCGACCAGGTCGGTGTGTTCGAGGAAGATCGCGCGGATCTGCCTGGACACCGCCTTGTAGCGCGGAAAATCCGGCGGTACGAAGACCGCGTCCGGACACAGCCGCTCGGCGCGCATGGCCGGCATCGCCGAGCGCACGCCGTAGCGCCGCGCCTCGTAGGAGGCGGCGCACACCACCGAGCGCGCGCCGCGCCAGGCCACGACCACGGGGCGGCCGCGCAGCGACGGATCGTCACGCTGTTCCACGGATGCGTAGAACGCGTCCATGTCGATGTGGATGATCTTGCGCACGGCTGCGCCATTCTAGGCGCCACCGTCAGCCGGCGGCTGCCTCTCCCCTGCGAGTCCGGCCTTCGGACAAACGCCGCGTCCTGTCGCCCGGGATCGCTTTTCGCTCGGCAGGGCCGCTGCGCGGTCCGGCCCGGCGCAGCGGGCTGACCGAGCCGGGGAGCGACTCCCGGCCCGGAGCGACTCCAGCCGAAGGCCAGGGCCCGACGCATTCCAACCTGGCCTCGCGTCGAAGAACACCCACAAAAAAGCCCCGCAGGCAGGGGGGGCCGGCGGGGCTCGGGGAACGGGACTCGGGGAGAAGTCTTACGTTCCGGATCTTCCCCAGGGGATGGGAGGAGATCAGCGACAGACCTTGCATCTGTCGCGAGCTATATGACCACCACGGACATTGAGAGTTCGTGAAGAAGACGCTATCCGGTCTGAATAATTCAGCCCCCGTTTACCCGGTGGAAACGGGGCGTATATCCGTGTCGAAAGTCATGGTTTAGGCCGAGATACGCGCAAAGCGTGATCGTTTGCGCATCAATGTGCCTGGTCCCAGTCGGTTCCGATGCCGGAGTCCACTACCAGCGGAACACGCAGTTCCGCCGCTGCCGCCATTCGCGACGAAGCTTCGGCCAGCAACACGTCGACGAAGGCCTCGTCGACCTCGAACACCAGTTCGTCGTGCACCTGCAGGATCATCTGCGCCGCGCCGCCCTGCCCGGCCAGCCAGGCGTCGATGTCGATCATCGCGCGCTTGATGATGTCGGCCGCGGTGCCCTGCATCGGTGCATTGATCGCGGCGCGCTCGGCGCCGGCACGCTGGGCCTGGTTGCCGCGCTGGATGTACTCCAGGTACAGGCGTCGACCGAATACGGTTTCGACGTAACCCTGTTCACGCGCCTGCTGGCGGGTGCGCTCCATGAAATCGCGCACGCCCGGGTACCGCGAGAAATAGGTCGCGATGTATTCCTGCGCCTCGCCGCGGCCGATGCCCAGGTTGCGCGCCAGGCCGAACGCGCCCATGCCGTACATCAGGCCAAAGTTGATGGCCTTGGCCGCGCGCCGCTCGTTGGCCGTCACCTCCTCGAGCTTTCGGCCGAAGACTTCCGCGGCCGTGGCGCGATGGATATCGGCCCCGGCGGCGAAGGCCTCGAGCAGGCCCGCGTCCTCGGACAGGTGGGCCATGATCCGCAGCTCGATCTGCGAGTAGTCGCAGGCGACCAGGCGCCGCCCGGGCGGGGCGATGAAGGCCTTGCGGATGCGGCGCCCGTCCTCGGTGCGGATCGGGATGTTCTGCAGGTTGGGATCGCTGGAGGCCAGCCGGCCGGTGGCCGCGCCCGCCTGGTGATAGCTGGTATGCAGGCGGCCGGTCCCGGGGTTGATCATCTCCGGCAGTTTTTCGGTGTAGGTGCTGCGCAGCTTGGCCAGGCCGCGGTATTCCAGGATCACGCGCGGCAGTTCGTGCTGGTCGGCGATCGCCTCCAGCGCCTCCTCGTTGGTGCTGGGCTGGCCCTTGGGGGTCTTCACCAGCGCCGGCAGGCCCAGCTCGTCGAACAGCAGGGCCTGCAGCTGCTTGGGCGAATCCAGGTTGAAGCTGCGCCCGGCCAGCTGGGTGGCGATCTGCTGCGCGCTGAGCATGCGTCGCGAGAGGTCGGCGCTCTGCCGGCGCAGCTCGTCCGCGTCGATCATCACGCCGTTGGCCTCGATGCGCGCCAGCACCTGCACCAGCGGCATCTCGATCTCGCGGTAGACCGACTGCAGCGAAGGCACCTGCGACAGGCGCGCGGACAGCTCGCCGTGCAGGCGCAGCGTGATGTCGGCGTCTTCGGCGGCATAACCGGTGGCATCGTCGATCGCCACGGCGTTGAACGGGATCTGCTTGGCGCCCTTGCCGGCCACCGCTTCGTAGGGAACGGTTTCGTAGCCGAGCAGGCGCCGTGCCAGCGAATCCATGTCGTGGCGCTGGCTGGAGTTGAGCACGAAGTTCTCCAGCATCGTGTCCTCGGTGTAGCCGCGCACCTCGATGCCATGGCGCCGGAGCACGTGCAGGTCGTACTTGCCGTGCTGCCCGATCTTGCGCACCTGCGGATCTTCGAGCAGCGGGCGCAGCGCCTCGAGCGCAGCCGAGCGGTCGAGCTGCGCCGGCACGCCGGGGTAGTCGTGTCCCAGCGGCAGGTAGGCCGCGCGTCCGGACGCGGCGGCGAAGCTGATGCCCACCAGGTTGGCGCGCAGCGGGTCGAGCGAATCGGTTTCGGTATCGAGCGCGAAGCAGCCGGCCTGGCGCAGCTCGCCGATCCACATGGCCAGGGCGCCGGCGTCGAGGATCGCTTCGTAGACGCCGGGTTCGGCCAGCGCAGGATCGGGCAGCGGCTCGTCGGGCGATGCCGGCGCTGCGTAACGGCCGCTGCCGCGCGCGCGGCCCGGCTCCTTCTCCGCGGCGTCGGCAACGCTGCCGCCGTCGAGTTCCTTGAGCGCCTGGTTGAAGCCGTAACGCGCATACAGCTCGCGCAGGACCTCCACGTCGCGATCGCGCAGGGCCAGCGTCTGCGGCCGGGCATCCAGCGCGACATCCAACTTGATCGTGGCCAGCTGCCGGCTGAGCGGCAGTTGCGCCAGCGCCTCGCGCAGGCTCTCGCCGATCTTGCCCTTGACGCCATCGGCGCCGGCAATCACCGCATCCAGCGTGCCGTATTCGGCCAGCCACTTGGCTGCGGTCTTGGGCCCGCACTTGGGCACGCCGGGAATGTTGTCGACGCTGTCGCCCATCAGGGCCAGCATGTCGATGATCTGGTCCGGCCGGACGCCGAACTTCGCCATCACCGCCTCGACGCTGTCCAGGCGACTGCCGGTCATCGTGTTGACCAGCTCCACCAGGCCCTGGCCGGGCGCGGGCTCGCGCACCAGCTGCGCAAAATCCTTGTCGCCGGTGGAAATGGTGACGTCGATGCCATCGGCCGAGCCCTGCAGGGCCAGGGTGCCGATCACGTCGTCCGCTTCCACGCCGGGCTCGCGCAGGATGGGGAAACCGAGCGCCTCGACGATCCTGCACATCGGCTCGACCTGGCGACGCAGGTCGTCGGGCATCGGCGGCCGGTTGGCCTTGTACAGCGGGTACAGCGCCTCGCGGAAGGTCGGGCCGCTGGCATCGACCACGAAGGCGGCGTAGTCCGGCTTTTCCTTGAGCGTGGCGCGCAGCATGTTGACCACGCCGAACAGCGCGCCGGTCGGCTCGCTCTCGCCATTGGTCAGCGGCGGCAGCGCGTGGAAGGCGCGGAACAGGTAGGAGGAACCGTCGATCAGCACGAGTCTTGGCATCGCTCGATTCTACGCGCCGCCGCCGCGGGCGGGATCACGGGCGCGGGAGCGCATGCTTGCAGGCGGAGGGCGGGCAGCCTGCGTCGTCGATGACTGCCTGTTGCTGGCGACCACGCGCGTGCTGTCGATTGCCGTCCATTGCTGGCCACCATGTACTTGCTGCCGACTGCCGTCGATTGCCGGTCCGACGCACGCTTGCTGTTGACCGCCGCCGACTGCTGGCCACCGCACGCCCGCTGTCATTTCGACCGCAGGGAGACATCTTCAACCCGTTGGCGCGTCGGGAGATTCCTCCCTGTCGGATGACAAGGGATGCTATCGATATGACGCGGGGCTGCGGCCGGAACAACGGAAGGCTGCTGATCGTGGCGGCGGCTGCGTCGATGTGACGGCGGGCCCTGTCGAGATGGCTGCGCGAAGCGGCCGGAATGACAACGCGCAGCTTGGCCGAACAACAATGCGAAACCCGATCGAACCGGGACCGGCAAGGCGGGCCAGGATGCCGACCGCCCCGATGCGTTTGCCCGGCCACCATCGTCACCGCGCATAATGGCCCTCCAGACACGCCGGATGACCGCCATGCATGCCAGCCGCCTGCTCCTGCCCATCGCCCTGTCCGCGCTGCTGCTGGCGCTGGGCGCCTGCGCAACGACCGCGCCAGCGACGGTCGAGATCCCGCCGGGTGCCGAGGAGAACGTGCGCACCGAGGCCAACGGCGACGTGATCACCGAATACCGCGTCAACGGCGACGTGCGCGTGGTCCAGGTGCAGCCGTCGCGCGGCCCCGCCTACTACCTGTACGTCCGCGACGGACGCGTGCTGTCCACGCGCGAAGGCGACGATCCGCCGCAGACCTATTTCAAGCTGTTCGGCTGGTGATCCGCGCGCGCCAGGGCTTCCGCTCGCCAGGTCCGCGCACGTGAGTTCGCGACTGAACGTCGCGCTGGTCGGTTACGGCTACGTCGGGCGGGTGTTCCACGCGCCGCTGGTCGCGCATACGCCGGGCCTGCACCTGCACACCGTAGTGTCCAGCGACGCCGCGCGCGTGCATGCCGATTTCCCGCAGGTCGAGGTGGTCGCGGATCCGGCAGCAGCATTCGCGCGGGCGGACATCGACCTGGTGGTCATCGCCGCGCCCAATGCAGTGCACGCGCCGCTGGCGATCGCGGCGCTGCAGGCCGGGCGCCACGTGCTGGTCGACAAGCCCTTCGCCACCACGCTGGAGGAGGCGCGGCAGATTGCCGCGGCTGCGGAGGACGCCGGGCGCATCGCCAGCGTGTTCCAGAACCGGCGCTGGGACGCTGATTTCCTCGCCCTGCGCGAACTGCTGGACGCCGGCGCGCTGGGCGAGGTGGCCGAGCTGCATTCGCACTTCGACCGGTTCCGGCCGCAGGTGCCCGACCGCTGGCGCGAGCGGGCCGGCCCTGGCGCAGGCCTGTGGTTCGACCTGGGGCCGCACCTGGTCGACCAGGTACTGCAGCTGTTCGGCCCGCCGCTGTCGGTACAGGCGGATATCGCCGTGCAGCGCGCGGGCGCGGTGGTCGACGATTTCTTCCACGTCGTGCTGCGCTACCCCCGACTGCGCGCGATCCTGCATGCGGGCGCGCTGGTGCCGGCAGGCGGGCTGCGCCTGGCCGTGCACGGCACGCGCGGCAGTTTCATCAAGCACGGGCTCGACCCGCAGGAAGCCGCGCTGCGCGACGGCCGCGCACCGGGCGGGCCAGGCTGGGGCGAAGATGGCCAGCCCGGCCTGCTGACCACGGTCGACGCAGACGGCCGCACGCTGGAACGTGTGTTCGACGGGCCGCCCGGCGACTACCGCGCCTGCTACGCCGCGATGCGCGATGCCGTGCTCGGGCATGGCCCGCCGCCGGTCGCGATCGACCAGGCGCTGGCGGTGATGCGCGTGCTGGAGGCTGGATGCGAAAGCGCTGCCGGCGGCCGCGCGATCGCATTCGATTGAGCGACTCGCTCAGCGCACCACGAGCACCGGCAGGTGCCCGCGGTTGACCACCGACTGGGTCTGGCTGCCGAGCAGCAGTTTGCGCAGCCCGCGATGGCCGTGCGAGGCCATCACGATCAGGTCTGCGCCACAGCGGTCCGCGGCCTCCAGGATGGCCTCGTCGGCCAGGCGTTCGGGCACGTAGAGGGTATCCAGGGCCACGCCGCTGCGGCTGGCCCGCACCCGCGCCTCGTCCATGATCGCCTGGGCCTGCGCCAGCTTTTCCGCGCCTTGCTGCTCACGCAGTTCGGCGCCCAGCGCCAGGCCGGACGGCTCGGCGGCCACCACCGCCTGCCAGGGGTCGGACACCGTCACCAGGGTGGCCTTCGCCTGCAGCGCGCTGGCCAGGGCGAGGCCCGCGTCGAGGCCCTTGCCGGCCAGGACGGAGCCGTCGCTGGCGATCAGGATGTGCCTGTACATGGAACACCTCCGCTGTCGTGGGACACCCCATGGGACCATGCGGCCGACGCCGCCGCATTGATCCGGGACAAGGCCCGGCGCGCGGCCCGGCTCAGGCCGGCTTCACGCCGTGGCCGCCGAAGCCGGCGCGCATCGCCGCCAGCATGCGGTCGGCGTAGGCGTTGTCCTGGCGAGAGCGCAGGCGTTCGATCAGCGACTGGGTGATCACCGGCGCGGGCACGTCCAGCTCGATCGCTTCGGCAACCGTCCAGCGCCCCTCGCCCGAATCCGGCACCCAGGGCGCGATGCCGTCGAGGTTCGGATTGTCGGCGAGCGCCGCGGCGGTGATGTCGAGCAGCCACGAGCGCACCACGCTGCCGTGCCGCCACAGTTCGGCCAGGCCGGCGATGTCGGACACCAGCTCGGGCCGGCGCTCCAGGATCGCGAACCCCTCGGCATAGGCCTGCATCATTCCGTACTCGATGCCGTTGTGGATCATCTTCGCGTAGTGGCCGGCGCCACTGGGGCCGACGTGCGCCCAGCCACGGTCGGGCGACGGCGCCAGCGAGCGGAACAGCGGCGTCAGCGCGGTGGCAGCATCGGCCTCGCCGCCGACCATCAGGCTGTAGCCCTCGTCCAACCCCCACACGCCGCCGCTGGTGCCGACATCGACATAGGCGATGCCGGCCTCGCGCAGTGCCGCGGCGCGGCGCTGGCTGTCGCGATAGAAGGAATTCCCGCCGTCGATCAGCACGTCGCCCGGCGACAGCAGGGGACGCAGGGCCTCGATCGTGGCGTCGACCACGGCACCGGCGGGCACCATCATCCACAGTGCCCGCGGGGCGCCGCTGTGCGCAGCAAGCTGCTCGAGCGTCGCCTCGGTGGCGATGCCATCGGCCGCCAGCGCAGCGCGTGCGTCCGGCGATGGATCGAATCCGACGACTTCGTGCCCATCGCGCTGCAGGCGCCGCGCCATGTTTGCGCCCATCCTGCCCAGTCCGATCATGCCCAGCTGCATCACATGCTCCTTCGCCTTGTCTTCAGGGCCATGATGATGCACCTCGTCGCGCATTGCTTGCACATCCCCGGCACCACGACGGTGACACGCGCCCGACCCGGGCTTTCACATGACCTGCAGCATGGCGCGACGACACTTGTCGACATGTACGGACGGGAGCGACGCAAGCGGCAGGACGATCCGCGCGCGCTGCGCGAGGGCCTGACGGCTGCCCAGCTCCAGGCGCTGGAGACCCTGGAGCACTTCCACTGGACGCTGGAGTTCGTGCGTCGGCCGATGTTCGAAGACCCGATCCCCGTGGTTGTCGACCGCTATGGCGAGCGTCACGCCGTCCTGCGCGCGGACGGCAGCCTGGATGAATCGCCGGGCTTCCGCATCCGCAAGTGAGGCTTCGCCGCTACCCCGTTATGCCGGCGTCAGGTTGGCGTATGCCAGCACCAGCCACTTGGATCCAACCTCGTCGAAATTCACCTGCACGCGTGCATGCGCGCCGCCGCCTTCGAGATCGGTGACGACACCACCGCCGAACTTGGCGTGCACCACGTTCTGGCCGAGCCTGAGTCCCGGCGACTGGTCGAGCGAAGCGTGGCCCCAGTCGCGACGCGGCTGCGGCGTGAACGCCGGGCGCGAAACCTGCACCCGCGGACGCACCTCGTGCAGCAGCGTGGCGGGAATCTCGCGCAGGAAGCGCGAGGGCATGCCGTACATGTCCTGGCCGTGCAGGCGCCGCGATTCGGCGTAGCTGAGCACGAGTTTCTGGCGTGCGCGGGTGATGCCCACGTAGGCCAGCCGCCGCTCTTCTTCCAGCCGCCCGCTTTCCTCGATCGAGCGCGCGTTCGGGAACAGGCCCTCTTCCATGCCGCCCAGGAACACCAGCGGAAACTCCAGGCCCTTGGCGCTGTGCAGGGTCATCAGCTGCACGCCGTCCTCGCCGGCCTGGGCCTGGCCCTCGCCGGCCTCCAGCGATGCGTAGGCGAGGAAGGCCACCAGCTCGCTGAGCTGCGCGGCATCGTCCTCGTCGCCCTTGACGAAGCGCGAGGCCACCGAGACCAGCTCGTCGAGGTTGTCCACGCGCGAATCGGCCGCGCCCTTGGACTCGTTGGTGTAGTGCACGCGCAGGCCCGAGCGCAGCAGCACGTGGTCGATCTTGTCCTTGAGCGGCAGTTCCGCCACTTCCCCTTCAAGCGCGTCGACCAGCGCGTGGAAGCCGGCCAGCGCGTTGCGTGCGCGCGCCTGCAGCGCGGCGCCCTGCTGCACGCGCAGCGAGGCATCCCACAGCGTGATGCCGGCCGCGCGCGCCTGTCGCCGCACCTCGTCCAGGGTGCGCTCGCCGATGCCGCGCGTGGGCGTGTTGACCGCGCGCTCGAAGGCCGCGTCGTCGGCGCGGTTGGCCACCAGGCGCAGGTAGGCCAGCGTGTCCTTGACCTCGGCGCGCTCGAAGAAGCGCACGCCCCCGTACACGCGGTAGGGCACCTGTTCGGCCAGCAGCGCTTCCTCGAACGCACGCGACTGGGCGTTGCTGCGATAGAGGATCGCGCAGTCGCCGTGGCTGCCTCCGCCCTGCACCCACTGGGCGATGCGTTCGATCACGAAGCGCGCCTCGTCGATCTCGTTGTAGGCCGCGTACAGGTCGATCGGCTCGCCTTCGCCACTGTCGGTCCACAGCTGCTTGCCAAGCCGCTCGGGGTTGTGCGCGATCACCGCGTTGGCCGCGCCGAGGATATTGGCGCTGGAACGGTAGTTCTGCTCCAGCCGGATGGTCTGCGCGCCGGGATAATCGCGCAGGAAGCGCTGCATGTTCTCGACCTTGGCGCCGCGCCAGCCATAGATCGACTGGTCGTCGTCGCCGACCACGAACACCTGCCCATGCTCGCCCGCCAGCAGCCGCACGAAGCCGTACTGGATGGCGTTGGTGTCCTGGAACTCGTCCACCAGCAGCTGGCCGAAGCGCTGCCGGTAGTGCGCCAGCAGGGCCGGCGTGTCGCGCAGCAGCTCGTGCGCGCGCAGCAGGATCTCGGCGAAATCGAGCAGCCCGGCGCGGTCGCAGCGCTCCTGGTAGAGCACGTAGCTCTTGAGCATCACCTCCGACCACTCGTCGCCGCCGGACTGGATGTTCTGCGGCCGCCGGCCCTCGTCCTTCTGCGCGTTGATCCACCACGCGATCTGCCGCGGCGGGAAGCGCGCCTCGTCGAACTCCAGTTGCTGCACCACGCGCTTGACCAGGCGCAACTGGTCGTCCGAATCCAGGATCTGGAAGCCTTCCGGCAGCTTCGCGTCCTGCCAGTGCAGCCGCAGCAGGCGGTGGGCGAGGCCGTGGAAGGTGCCGATCCACAGGCCGCGCGCGCCGTTGCGCAGCTGCGCGTCGATGCGGTGGCGCATCTCGGCCGCCGCCTTGTTGGTGAAGGTGACGGAGAAGATGCCGTGCAGCGGCACCCCGACCACCTCGTGCAGCCAGGCGATGCGGTGGGTCAGCACACGGGTCTTGCCGCTGCCGGCGCCGGCCAGGACCAGGTAATGGCCAGGCGGTGCGGACACCGCTTCGCGCTGGGCCGGGTTCAGCCCATCGATCAGGTGGGAAACATCCATGCGCCCATTCTAGGCGACCACTGTCGCAGGGCCGGCAACAGGCGGACGCTTGCGGCCCTCAACTTCCGCGTTCAGCCGCTGCAGCGGCCTCATCCTCGCGCGGGGCGCGGTACAGCAGGGCCAGCACGGGCGCGGCCATCACCGTGGTGACGAGGGTCACCGCGAACAGCATCGTGAACAGCGCCGGCCCGATCAGTCCCGCGTCGTAGCCGATCTTGATCACGATCAGCTCCATCAGGCCGCGCGCGTTCATCAGCGACCCGACCGCGAGGCTGTCGCGCCAGCCGTAGCCGTTCAGCCGCGCGCCCGCCGCGCAGCCCACCACCTTGCCGGCGATCGCGACCAACAGGATCAGGCCGAACGTGCCGATGCCGGCACTGCCGAAGGCTTCGGGGGTCGCGCCCTGCCCGGCCACCACGAACATGACCGGCATCAGCAGGCCGATCGCCAGCGGCTCGATGCGCCTGGCGAACCAGTGCAGCAGGCGGTCGTCGCGCGGCAGGCAGGTACCGAACAGGAAGGCCCCGAAGATGGCGTGCAGGCCGATCCATTCGGCGAACGCGGCGCAGGCCAGCAGGCCGAGCAGCACCGGCGTGAGCGCGGAGGCGCGGGGCTCGCCGTCGAGCGTGGCCGGCCGCAGGAGGCGGGCATACAGCGGCTTGAGCAGCCCGAAGGTCACCAGCACCAGGGCGACCGCACCCGCGACCGTGAATGCGACCCCGGCCGTGGAGCCGCCGCCGGCCAGCGCCAGCACGGCCGCCAGGAAGATCCACACCACCCCGTCGTTGACCAGGCCGGCGCCCAGCGCCAACCGGCCCGGGGTGGAGCGGGTCAGGCCGCGGTCCTTGAGGATGCGCGCCAGTACCGGGAATGCGGTGACCGAGATCGCTGCAGCGATGAACATCGCGAACGGCCAGTAGCCGACGCCTTCCGGGGCGAACCCGCCATACAGCGACGGCGCGATCGCCAACCCCAGCGCGAACGGGAGGACGATGCCGAACCCGCCGATCGAGATCGCGGCGCGCACCTGCCTGGCGCTGCCTTCGGGCGCGCGCAGTTCGGCGCCGACGATGAACATGAACAGGCTCACGCCCAGCGTGCCCAGGCCGGACAGCATCGGCAGCGACGCGGCCGGGAACACGGCCGCATGCACCTGCGGTGCCCAGGCCCCGAACACCAGCGGGCCGAGCACCAGGCCCGCGGCCATCTCGCCGATCACCGGCGGCTGGCCGAAATGGCGCAACACGGCGCCACAGAGCTTGGCCGATGCGAGCACCAGCACCAGCTGCAGCAACAGCAGCAGCATCGGGCTCACGGATCGACCCGCAGCAGCGGCGCGGGCCGGCGGCGTGACGCGGTATTCAGTCGGGGACTCATCACGCGTGCTCCAGGACGTCGATGAAGCTGTTGATCGACAGGCGCCCGGCCTGCACATCGGCCGGCGGCACGCGGTGGTTGTCGATATTGCCCGAATGCAGCGAATTGCGCCGGTACACGACCATGCGATTGTAGACGCCCGGCACGCTGTCGATCCGTTCGAACAGCGGGGAATCGCCGTTGATGTAGCCCGGAGCGGCCGCGTCCTCGCGACGGCTCTCCTCCTGCAGCGTGGCGAAATAGTCCGCGTACCGCGCCTGGTCGACAAATTCGTGGCCGGAGGCGCGGTGCCGGTAGAACGCGGTGCCGCCCCAGTCGCCGTGGAACAGGTAATGCACGGTGGCCAGGCCATTGCCGGCGGCCGAGTCGATATGCGGGACGCGCTGCAGGAAGGCCAGCTGCTCCGGTGCGTGGCTCACCAGCGAGTAATGGCACATCGGAAAGGCCAGGCGCGCCCGCGGCGGCAGCTGGAAGTGCTCGGCCAGCAGGGGCCGCAGCAGCTGTTCCAGGAACACCTCGTAGGACAGCGGCGCACGCAGCCTCAGGCCCGGGAACATCGTGCCCTGCGGCGTGAAGTGCCCGCGCGCCGCCTTGCGCACCAGCCGGTCGGGATCGGCCACCGCCTGGTCGATGACCAGCAGCGGCGCGCCTTCTGCGCCGAGCCTGCGTGCCTGCAGGCGCAGGCCGGGATGCGGCTGGATCAGCACACGGGGCTCACTGCGCCAGGGACCCGCCGACGCCCGCGACCCGTCCGGTCACCCGGGCGTGCGCGCGGGCGCGCTCGTACATCAGCTCCCAGGCCGTGGGCGGCGCCTTGCAGTAGCTGTCGAGGAACTGCTGGTGGCTGGGCATCGCGGCAACCGCGCTCTCGATCGGCTGGCGGATGCCATCGAACAGGCGCTTCAGGTCGGCATCGGCCAGCGTGCTCGCCAGCGGATGGTACGCCTTGGGCACCACGCCCTGGCCAAGCAGGCAGTGGGTCCAGGAGTCGAGCCGGAACAGTTCGTCTTCGCCCTGCGACGCGTGCGCCCGGTCGCGGAACATCTGGATGCGATTCGCGAGGTCGGGCGGCAGCGTCATGTGCCGCACCTGCTGCCACAGCGGCTCGTCGCGCTGATTGAGGTGGTAGTGCAGGATGATGAAGTCGCGCACGTGCTCCATCTCGGCGCGGCTGATGTCGTTGTAGCGCTGCACCATCGACTCGTCGACGCCGTCGGCCGGGAACAGCTTCAGCAGGCGCGCCACGCCACTCAGGGTGAGGTGGATGCTGGTCGACTCCAGTGGCTCGATGAAGCCGCTCGCCAGGCCCAGTGCGATCACGTTCTTGTTCCAGGCCTTGCGGCGACGCCCGGTGCGGAACGGGATGATCCACGGGTCGCGCAGCGGATTGGCCGGATTGGCCGCCAGCAGCTTGGCGGTGGCCTCGTCGTCGGACATGTGCGCATCGGAGAACACGATGCCGCAGCCGATGCGGTGCTGCAGCGCGATCTTCCAGTGCCAGCCGGCCTCGTGCGCGATCGCACGCGTGTAGGGAACGGCCGGACCGTCGGCCTCGGTCTGCAGCGCGACGGCGCGATTGCTCGGCAGCCAGTTGTTCCAGTCCTCGTAGCCGGTCTTGAGCGTCTGCTCGCTCAGCACCGCCCGCGCGCCGGTGCAGTCGATGAACAGGTCGCCTTCCACGATCGTGCCATTGTCGAGCACCAGCGCCTGGACGAAGCCGCTCTCCGGATCCTGCTTCACTTCCTGGATCCTGCCCTCGATGCGGCGCAGGCCCTGCCGCTCGGCGCGCTCGCGCATGTAGGCCGCGTACAGCCCGGCATCGAAGTGGTAGGCGTAGTTCACCTGCAGGCGGTCGGGCGACATGGCCTGGTTGGTCCAGCGCGTCGACCACTGCTGGGCGCCGCCGCCGTTGTGGTGCGGGAGCGCGAAACGGTCGACGCGCGACGCCACGGTCTCCAGGCAGAAGTCGCCGAGCTCCGCCGTCATGCCGCGCCGCCGGCTGTCGAGCCAGAAATGGTGGAAATCCGCCGCCCAGGTGCCGAGGCCGGTCAGGCCGAAGGGATGGAAGTAGCGCACGCCCGGCCGCAGCCAGTTCTCGAACGAGATCGAAAGCTTGAAGCTGGCCGCGACCGAACTCATGAACTCGCGCTCGTCGATGCCCAGCAGCTTGTGGAAGGTGCGGATGGTCGGAATCGTGGATTCGCCGACGCCCACGGTACCGATCTGTTCGGACTCGACGAGGGTCACCTCGAGCATGTCGCGGAACTGATGGGTGATCGCGCACGCCGCCACCCAGCCGGCGGTGCCCCCTCCCGCGATGACGACGCGTCTGATTGCCTGTGCCATGTATCTCCTCCCCGGAATGACCGCAAAGACCGCTGGATGCGTTGGTGCGGCGGTGTCCCGCCGCGTTGTTGGAGCCGGCCTTCGGGCACGGCCAGTCGATTCAGCGCATGGCCGCGCTCACCGGTTCAGCCGCGCGATGAGCCAGGCGCGCATGCGGCGGGCGGCGGCCTCGTCGAATGGCCCGAGCACCCCCTGCGCCGCTTCGGGCAGGTGTTCTCTCCCGCGATCGGCCGGACCGAACACGTAGTACTCGAATACCTCGCGCCATGCCCGCTTCTCGCGCTCCGGCCGGTCGCGGATCGCCCACATCGCGTGGTGCAGGGCGTGCATGGGGGTCGGCACCCACGCCGGCGTGCTGCTCCACCAGTAGTTGACCAGGATGTTGAACGGCTCCAGCCCCTGCACGTGGTGCCACCACATGCTCGGGATGTACAGCGCATCGCCGGGTGCGAGCTCGACCCTGCGCGCGTGTGCCAGCGCATCGCGAAAGCGCGGGAAGCTCTCGAAGTCCGGCGCATCGAAATCGAGGATGCTCACCGCCTGTCCGCCCGGCGTCGGCTCCAGGGGGCCGGGATACAGGTTGTGGACCTGCTCGGGCGGGAACAGGGTGAAGCGCCGCCGCCCGACCGCGCAGCAGGCGATGTTGTCGGGCGCGTCGTAGTGGCAGGAGGCGGTGGTGCGGTTGCCGATCCAGATCGCCGGCGGCGCGTCCACACCGTGCGTGGCGAAATCGAGATCGTTGCAGGCACGCAGGCCGGGCAGGACGCTGTCGACCGGGACCGAGGCCACATAGTGGGTGGGCGGATGGGGATCGTCCAGGTGTGCGGCGATCTCCTGGAGCACGCTGTCCAGCGTGCCGCGCAGGGCCTGCGTATTGAGCCGCGTGTAACTGTCGTCGTAGAACGGCCTGCCCGCCGTCTCCGGCGGCCCCCACGAGTAGGGAAGCGGCCTGCCGTTGTAGTGCGCCAGCAGATGCCCGATCGCGACCTGCGGCGATTCCCGGCCGGCCGCGACCAGGCTCCAGTCGCGCGCCAGGCCCTTGAGCAGCACCGGCTCGCCACCTGCAAGCAACTCCGGCAGCGGCAGTGCGTGCGGGCTGCAGCCCTCCATCACACGGACGCTGGCGGCGACCACCATGGTTCAGGCCGGTTGCCCGACCGCCGCGTCGGCGCGCAGTCTGCGCTGCTTCTCCGCGATCAGGCGACGCATGTTGTACAGCGAGGACAGCACCAGGTAGACGCCCTCAAGCAGCCCGGAACGATGGAGGCCATGCAGCTGCTGCGCGTCTAGCGCAGCCAGGCGATCGCGGTCGATGGCATACAGGCCGGTCAACCTGGCGCCATGGCCTTCGTCGAACTGCAGTTCGAGCTCGGTCGGCTGGAGCAGGGCCAATGCATCGAGCTCGGCGTACATGGCCTTGGCGGCCTCGACGCCGTCGTTGATCCCCTTCAGCACGGTGGTGACGTGCTCCAGGTAGGGGCTGTGCCCGCCCTTGGGGAGGAACACCGACACGCCGTCGCCAGTGCGCGAGACGCGCGGATGCGTGGTGTCGACGTGGATCACCGGCTCACGCTGCAGTTCACCGCCCACCCGCTGTTCCTGGAATCCGATCAGGAAGGGCCCGCGCGCGATCGCGCCGGGCAGGTAGCTGGCGATCCAGCGGTCGCCCTCGATGTACAGGTTCTCGCCGTGGTCGAAGCCGAGCAGCGCGACCGCCTCGAAGCCGCCGGCCTCGGTCTTGCGGAAGAAGATCGGGTACTCACGCTGCACTTCGGCGAACTCGGTCGGCCAGACGGGCACCAGGCCCGTGGGGTCGCCGAGATCCGTGCCGAAGCGGGTCAGGACACGCAGGTCCTTGTGGGTCAGGTTATCGAGCAATTGGTACTGCGACATTTCAACTCCGGCAGCGCAGCGTCCATGCGCCGCGCCGCGTGGTGGATGCGGCCGCGCACGCGCGCGGCCCCGGTCCCATCATGCCTCCGCCGCGGCCGGAAATCGAGCCGGACGCAGGCGATAAAAAGGGGCCGTTGCACCAGGCAACGGCCCCACCGTTCACACCATCTGGGCCTTGGAGAGGTTCGGCGTCAGAAGGTGTAGCGGACTGCCGCCTGATAGCGCGGGCTCTGGTCGAGCAGACGCACCATCTGCAGCTCGTTGCGCGACCGCCAGCGGATGTCTTCGCCCGTCACGTTGATCGCCTCGAAGCCCACCGCCCAGTTGTCGTCCAGCTGCTTGGTGACACTCAGGTCCCACTGCTGGTACTCCTCGACGTAGAACGGGTTGGTGTTCGACCCGTTCTGGTTGGCGGCCATCAGGTACTCGTCACGCCAGTTCCACGCCAGTCGCGCGGTCCAGCCGTGCTTCTCGTACATGAACACGGCGTTGGCAGTGTCGCTCAGGCCGGTCAGGGCGAACTGCTGCACGCCCGGAGCCGCACCATCGTCGATCCCGACGTCACCACTGACCTTGGTGTAATTCGCCTGGATGCCGAAGCCGCTGTCGCCGAAGAAGTACTGGCTGCCCAGTTCGAAGCCGTCGATGTTGGCCTTCCGCTGGTTGAGCGGACGGTTGACGTTGAACATGTACAGCGGGTCGTCCGCCTCGCCGACGAACGCACGGCCCGGCTGGCGGACCAGCTGTTCCATCGCGTTCCACTGCGCGTCGGTTCCCTCATACGCCGCCAGGCCGCCGGTCACATCCGCGTTGCGCAGAAGCGCCGCCGCCGTGAACAGGGCGATCGCGTTGGCGCCACACGCGTGCACCGCGCCACCGGCACCGACCTGGGCATCGCACGCGGCGCTGTTCAGGAAGTCGAGCGCCGCCTGGGCATCCGGACCACCGGTCGGGTCGCGCAGGCCGTACAGGTTCTCCGTCAGCTGGCTGTTGCCGATGAAGTTGTTCACGCGCTTGTCGAAGTACGTGAGCGAGATGTAGCTGGCCGGGGCGAAGTACCACTCCAGGGCCACGTCGATGTTGTCGGACTCAAGCGGCAGCAGCGCAGGGTTCTGTGCGCTACCGGTGGCGCGGAAGCCCAGCAGGACCGAACCGTTGGGTGCGTTGGCCGTCGGACCCGCGTACAGGTTGCCGTACGGCGCACGCGCGATGGTCTGGCTGAGCGAGACGCGGCCCTTCAGCGAACTGGTGAAGTCGAGGCTGAAGTCGAGGTTCGGCAGCAAGTAGCTGTACTCGGCTTCTTCGGCGAAGGGCTGCTGTTCGGCCGACGGGTTGATCGCGAAGTCGTTGTCGCCGTTCCAGGCGATCGCTTGCGGGACCTGAAGCGACGAAACGGACCTGAGATCGGTCTGCTCGTAGCGCGCACCCAAGACGAGGTTGAACGGCATCGTACCCAGCTCGCCGTCGAACTCGTACTGGACGTACGCTGCGCTGGTCTTCTCCTCAATCGTGTTGTCGTTGTTGTACTGGCCGTTGAAGTTGGACGGCGTGCCATAGAAGCCGGTCGCCCACTGGGCCAACTGGCTGGCATTGCCCCACCAGGCGTTCTGCGGGGCGCCATTGGTGCTGTAGTCGTCGAACAGGCCCGAGATGTTGATCGGGGTGAGCAGGTCCTGGAACCCGGGCTCCTCGCCGACGTTGTCGACGCTCCAGTTGCCGAGCACCTGCGTGTTGTCGTTCGAGGTCAGGCGACGCATCGACACCTTGGACGAATCGACACCGAACGACAGGCGGCCGTTGTCGAAGTCGAACGCGCCGTCGATGCGGCCCTGCTCGATCTTGCTGTCCTGGCGCGAGTACCAGATGCGCTGGATCTGGGTGCCCAACTGCTCCGGCGGGAACGCGGGGTTGACCACGCCGTTGACGTTGTTGAACGCGTCGTCTCCATTCGGCGAGGTGGGGTACCAGGTCCGCGCCATGATCGGCAGGCCGGTGTTGAACCAGTATTCCTGCGCCCAATTGCCGCCGCAGTACGGGCCGCCGGCGGACTGGCACGCGCTGGTGCCGGCGAAGGAGAACGCGGTCGAACTGGCACCCGTGATCGGATCGTTCGGCAGGCTCTGGTTCTCGGTGCTGTGGGCATCGAACTCGAAGCTCAGGCGGTCGGTCGCCTGCCAGGTGGCATTGAAGCCGATCGAGTCCAGCTTGTACTTCTGCTCCTGGCGTTGCTGCTCGTAGCCGAAGTCCTTGGTGCCCACGATCTCGCGGATGTAGGTCGGAACCGCGAGCGGGCCGCTGGTGTCGAATTCGATGCGCGAGAACGGACCCTGGTTGAGCCACTGGGTCATCTCTCCACGATCCTCGGCGATCTCGTTGCTCGAGTGCGTGTAGTCGAGGGTCAGGGTGATCGCATCGGTCGGCGCGAACTGCAGCACGCCCTGGGCGTTGACTCGCTGGCGCTCGAAGTTGGAGAACGCATAACGCAGGTCAGCGGGCACTGAGTACAGCGAGCCGTCCGCTGGCGCGTTGATGACCTCGACGCGATCGCCCCACGCTTGGGGAGTCCCGTTCCAGCGCGACACGCGCCACTCGTTCTCGGTGGCCTGGACCTCACCGCCCTTGCGCTGCTGGAAGCTCGTGCTCAGGCTGGCGCCCCAACGCTTGTCGTCGCTGGCGAAGCTGATGATCGACGAGAGTTCGGGGGTGATGCTGCTGCCGATCGTCTGCGACTCATCCGAGCCCGCCTTGAGGCCTGCATTGAAGGTCAGGCCCGCGGGAAGGTTCAGCGGTCGGTTGGTCTGGATGTCGACCGTGGCGCCGATGCCGCCGCTCGGCACGTCCGAGCGGCCGGTCTTGTAGACCGTGATTCCGCTGACCGCTTCGGAGGCGAGCTGCGCGAAGTTGAAGCCGCGCGTGCCTGCGCCGGTACCGCCCGTGACCTGGTCGCCGTTGCCGAACGCGTCCGCACCCGGGATCTGGCGGCCGTTGAGCGTGACCATGTTGTAGCCGGGGCCGAAACCGCGCGCGGTGATCTGGGCGCCTTCGCCGTTGCGGCGCTCGATCGAGATGCCGGTGATGCGCTGCAGCGATTCGGCGAGGTTGGTATCAGGGAACTTGCCGATGTCCTCGGCGCTGATCGCGTCGACGACACCGGCGGTGTCGCGCTTGATCCCCATCGAGTTCTCGAGGCTGTTGCGCAGGCCCGTGACCACGACCGTGTCGAGCGTCGACGCGTCCTGGGCGGCGGCCTGCGTCTGCTGTGCAACCGGCTCGGACTGCGCCGGGTCCTGCGCGAACACCGGGTTGATGATCAGCACGCCACCGACGAAGGTGAACATTGCCTTTGACTTCAACCCTTTCAACTTCTTGTTGCTCATGGATATGTCCTCAGCACTGGATTAGAGCGAAGAAAAGCGCGTCGCTGCACACGGCGGACTCTTGGCCGCACCAGTGCGGAACTTCCAGGATTCTGCTCACCCTCATTCGACTGCCCTCCCCGTTGATTTCATGACTTCAGTAGTTTTCGCGTTGCGCCCTTCCTCCGGGCCGCACGGGAGCCTGGGGCCCTTCGCGCTTTTCAACAGACTTCAATCGACTGCCCCATCCCCCGCCTGCCCGCCGCGCCCTCTCGGACTGCCGGCCGCGTGTTGCACGGGAGTGGCGCTTCCCTGCGTATTTTTTGTTCTTATTCTTGTTAGCGCTAACATATGCGCGCCGACTTGATAACATAGCGTTACGCGGAGTGTCACTTTGCGGTGCAGCAAGCCGTTGCGAACCGCATGACAGCGCAGTCGTTGCCCGCGTAACCACCCCCTTCAATGCCCGGATGCGCGGAAACCATGCGGTTTTCTGCGCATTGCGGTGGCGACCGGCGAACCGCAGCCGTGGCCCGGCGGGACCGCCGGCGGCCGTCGCGGTCCGGCCGTTACCCTGCCGGGACCCGGTGCCCCTGGATCAGTGCCCGCCGGCGTGTTCGCGCTTGGCGGTGCTGCCGGTCATCAGCTTGTCGGTGTAGGCGATGCCGATCGCCGACAGGATGAAGGCGCCGTGGATGATCGACTGCCACATCACCCCGGCCGTGGTGACCTTGGTGCACGCGGGCGCCGTCAGCGTCAGGCCGTCGGCGACCGCCTGTGCATGCGCACCGAGCGCGGTGATGTATTCGATGGATCCGCACAGCGGTACGCCGACTTCTCCTGCGGCGATGAAGGTCTTGAGCAGGTGGATCGAGGAGATGCCGATGATCGCCATCGCCAGCTTCACCTTGAGCACGCTGGCGTTGACGTGGCTCAGCCATTCCGGCTGGTCTGGATGGTTGTGCAGGCCCAGGCGCGACACGAAGGTTTCGTAACCGCCGACGATCACCATCACCAGCAGGTTGGAGATCATCACCACGTCGATCAGCCCCAGTACCAGCAGCATGATCCCCTGCTCGGTCAGGGCATTGGCGTCCTGCACCAGATGGATGAGTTCCTTGACGAACAGGAACACGTACACGCACTGGGCGACGATCAGGCCCAGGTACAGCGGCAGCTGCAACCAGCGCGATCCGAAGATCACCCAGGCAAGTGGGGACAGGCGGGGCAAGGGCTTGGCGGGGGATGACATCGGGGCTTTGACGGGGGCGAGGGAGCGCGGAGATTAAAGGCGTGCCGCAAGGCTGCCAAGCGTCCCGGGCCATCCACCGGAGCCGCCTCCTGGCGCACGCTCCGGTGTCATGCTGCAGCGCACCCAAAAGCAGGCGCAATCAGGGCCTTGCGTCGAGCCTGCGGTCGACTCGACGGAAATGTTTGACAACGTTGTCACGAGCCCGTACAAGCGTTCCGTCGCCTGTGTCAGGCGCGGCGGTGCGAGGAGAGGCGCATTGCCGCAGACTGCACGCGGAGACTGGCGGCGGCCGGATGGGGAATCCGGCCGCCGCCCTTTGCATTCCCACCTCAACTCGCAACGGCAGGACCCATGGCCCCCCAACAGACCCGCTGGTCGCAGTTCGGCGTGCTCGTCACCGTGTTCTTCTTCTGGGGCTTCGTTGCCGCCAGCAACGAGATCCTGATCCCGGTATTCAAGAACGCTTTCAACCTCAGTCAGGCGCAGAGCCAGTACGTGGCGGTCGCCTTCTACGTCGCCTACACCGTAGGCTCGATCATCTATTTCACGATCTCCAGGCTGATCGGGGCGGACGTACTCAACCGCATCGGATACAAGAACGGGATTGCGCTGGGGCTGGTGATCTCGGCGGCCGGCACACTGCTGTTCTATCCGGCCGCCAATGCCGGGTCGTTCGCGCTGATGCTGTCGGGCCTGTTCATCGTCGGACTGGGTTTCTCGCTGCAGCAGATCGCGGCCAATCCGCTTGCGATCGTGATGGGCAATCCGGCCACGGGTGCGCAGCGCCTGACCATGGCCGGCGGCGTCAACAACTTCGGCACGACGATCGGCCCGCTGCTGGTGAGCCTGGCGATCTTCGGCAGCGTGGCGGCCGGCGGCACCGAAGCCAGCATCGAATCGGTCAAGACGCCCTACCTGGTCCTGGGCGCGGCGTTCCTGCTGGTCGCGGTCTTCCTCAAGTTCTCCTCCGTTCCCAACAAGATCGATCTCGATGCGCTGGCACAGGACGAGGCCGAGGACCCGGGCAGGCTGGCGCACAAGAAATCCGCCTTCGCCTACCCGCAGCTGGCGCTGGGCATGATCGCGATCTTCGTCTACGTGGGCGTCGAGGTCTCGACCATCGCCAACCTGCCGGCCTATCTCAAGCTGCCGGTCGACCAGGGCGGCCTGGGCCTGAACACGGCGATGATCGCGCCGTTCGTCTCGCTGTACTGGGCCAGCCTGATGATCGGCCGCTGGGCCGGCGCGGCCGGCGCGTTCAACACCACGCCTTCGGTCAAGCTGGTGCTGACCCTGCTGCTGCCGTATCTCGCGTTCGGCGTGTTCCTGGCCGTCAACACCATCGCCGGCTATTCGGTCATGCAGTTCCTGCTGTACGGCGCGGTGATCGTGCTGATGATCGCGGCCACCTTCGCCAGCCGCGGCAATCCGGCGCGGATGCTGCTGTACTTCTCCATCTGCGGCATCGTCGCGCTGGTGATCGGCATGTCCACCACCGGCTGGACCAGCGTCATCGCCTTCATCAGCGTGGGCCTGTTCTGCAGCACCATGTGGCCGTGCATCTTCACCCTGGCCATCACCGGCCTGGGCCGCAACACGGGACAGGGCAGCAGCCTGCTGGTGATGATGATCATGGGCGGCGGCCTGGTCAGCTGGCTGCAGGGTTGGCTTGCCGACACCCGCGGCATCCACCTGAGCTTCATCATCGGCGTCATCTGCTTCGCCTACCTGGCGTTCTATGCCGCGCGCGCGCCGGCCATCCTGCGCAAGCAGGGCATCGACCTGGACAAGCTGGCCGCCGGCAGCGGCGGGCACTAGCGCCTGGCATGACGCGGGGCTGGCCGTCCGGAGACGTGCCAGCGCCCGCGGCCCGCATCGCGTCATCCCGGCGATCGCCACGGTGCGTTCCTGAGCGTCACCGCGGTCCCGGCCTCGCGGCCGGGACCGGTTGCCTCCATCAATTCGACCTGCGTGAATCACGGGCAGCGCAGACCGGACCCGTGTATGCCCGGGCACCCGGGTGCGCCGATCAGCCGGGCTTCGCGGCCGGCGCGTAGCTGCGCATGTAGTCCATGTGCGAGGGCAGTCCTTCCACGCTTCGAAGCGTCTGGCTGCGGATCTGCCCGAGGAAGCCTTCCAGCTCCGCCCTGCCCATGACGTCGGCGGTCGGGTGATAGTGCTTCGGCATCACGCCCTGCCCCATCATCACCTGGATCCACGAGTTCTCGCCGAACAGCTCGCCCGGGATGTGGAAGACGCTGCCTGTCTCGCGGAACAGGTCGATGCGATGCTGAAGGCTGGCCGGCAGCGTCATGTCCGCCATGTACTGCCAGTACGGCGTGTCGCGGCGGTTGCTCAGGGCGTAGTGCAGGACCACGAAGTCGCGCACGTGCTGGAGTTCCGAATCCAGCTGCGCGTTGTACTGGTCGATGGCGCTGCGGGTGATGACCTGCGGGAAGTTCTGCAGGAAGTGGGTGATGCCGCGCTGGATGAGGTGGATGGTGGTCGATTCCAGCGGCTCGACGAAGCTGCCGGCCAGGCCCAGCGCCACGCAGTTCTTCTCCCAGCAGCGCTCACGCCGCCCGGGCTGGAAGCGCACCGGCCAGGGCTGCTTGATGACCTCGCCCTCGATGGTGGCCAGGAAGTGCTCCCGTGCCTCCTCGTCGGTCGTATGGCGACTGGAATAGACGACGCCGTTGCCGACCCGGTGCTGCAGCGGAATGCGCCACTGCCAGCCGGCGGTCCAGGCGATCGAACGGGTATAGGGCACGGCATCGCGCACGGCGGTGGTCTGCGCGGCAAGCGCGCTGTCGTTGAGCAACCAGTGCGACCAGTCCTCGAAGCCGACTCCCATGGTCTTTCCGATCAGCAGCGCGCGGAAGCCCGTGCAGTCGAGGAAGAAGTCCCCTTCGATCAGCCCGCCGTCTTCCATCTTCAGCGCAGTGATGTAGCCGGACTCGGCATCGGTCAACACGTCGGCGATCTTGCCTTCCACGCGGCGCACGCCGTGGCGCTCGCTCATCTGCCGCAGGTACCTGGCGTACAGGCTGGCATCCATGTGGTAGGCGTAGTTGATGCCGCCGCGCGGCAGGTGGGCGAAGCGGTCCACCAGCGCCGCCTTCAGCTCGAAGCAGTAGTCCTCGTAGCCGCTGGCGATGCCTTCCTTCTGCCCGCGCAGCCAGAAGTGCTGGAAGCCCGCCGTCCGCTGATCCTGGCCGCTGAAGCCGAACGAGTGGATGTAGCGGTGCCCGATGTCCAGCCAGTTCTCGAACGAGATGCCCAGCTTGATGGTGCCTTGCGTCGCCGCCATGAACTCCTGCTCGCCGATGTCGAGCATCTGGTGGAAGCTGAGGAGGGTGGGGATGGTGGCTTCGCCGACGCCGACCGTCCCGATCTCTTCCGACTCGACCAGGGTGATATCGAGCGTCTTGCCCAGGATCCTGGAGACGGCGGCGGCCGCCATCCAGCCCGCGGTCCCGCCGCCTGCGATGACCACGCGTTTGATCGGACGGTCGCGGATGCCACCGGGTTCATTGGACATGGAAGACTCCTGGCATTGGATGCGTCAGCGATTGATGCGCTTGAGCAGGCGCGCGCGAAGGTCGCGCGCGCGCTCCTCGTCCAGCGGAGACAGCACGCGGCGCGCGGGCTCCGGGATATGACCGGCAGTGGCCGCATCGGCCTCGAACACGTAGTGGCGGAACACCTCCTGCCAGATGCCGCGCTCATGCGGGGGCAGCTCGCGCAAGGTCATCAGCGCGTACATCAGCACGTTCATCGGCGTGTCCATCCAGCCGGGGACATCGCGCCACCAGTAGTTGACCAGCACGTTGAACGGCTCGAGCCCTTCCATGTGGTGCCACCACATGGAAGGAATGAAGACGGCGTCGCCCGGCCCCAGCTCGGCCACCTGCGCATGCCGCATCGCCTCGGCGAAGCGGGGGAAGCGCTGCAGATCCGGTGCGGCGACATCCACCAGGCTGATCGCCTGGCCGGCCGGGGTGAAATCCAGCGGGCCGACATACAGGTTGCGCAACTGCTCCGGTGGAAACAGGGTGACCCGGCGGCGCCCGGCCACCACGCAGGCGACATTGTCCGGCACGTCCTGGTGCGCGGCGATGCGCGTGCGGTTGCCGATCCAGATGCTTGCCAGCGGGTCGCGGTGGCCGAACGACAGTGCGTTCTCGTCGCGGAAACCCGGCAGCCAGGTGTCCAGGGTGGTGGAGGCCACGTAGATCATCGGTGGCGCGGCGTGCGCCGCGTACTTGAGCAGCGTGTCGAGCACGGTGCGCAGGCGGATCTGCTCCTGGCGGAAGTTGAAGCCGCTCAGGTCCTCGTTGTAGAACACCCGGCCACCGGTTTCAGGCGCGCCGACGGTCGCCACCACGGGCGGGGCGTCCGGCCGCTCGAGACGACGCAGGTAGGCCGCCGCAGCCTGCATGGAGTCGCGCGCCGCCGCCACCATCGGCCAGTGCGCGACCAGACCGCGCAGCACGACCGGTTGGGCCGACGCCAGCAGCTCGTCGGACAGGCCGGCGGGACCGTCGCCAGGACGCTCCGCGATTGGCCTAGCGCCCGCCAGCACGGCTCCGGTTCATCCTGTCGATCAGGTCGCGGAACCTGGAGACCGAGGCCACCGCCATGAACACCGGCTGCAGGTGGCCAGCTGCATGCAGCGCCCCCAGCGCCGCTGCATCCAGCGCACGCAGGCGGTCTTCGTTGATGCCGTGGTAGCCCGCAAGCCGGTGCACGGAGCCATCGTCCAGCTCCACGTCCAGCACGAACGATTCCAGCAGCTGGTGCGCCTGCAGCGCCTCGATGAACGCCGGCACGCGCAGCAGGCCGTTGTGCAGCGTCAGCAGCACCGAAGCGATACGGTCGAGATAATCGGTGTTGCCACCGTGCTCGCGGAACAGCGCCTGGCCTGCGTCATGGCGTACGCGCGGACTGTCCAGGTCGAGGTGCACTGTGATGTCCTCGCCGCCGCGCCCGATCAGGAACGGGCTGCGCTCGATCGACAGCGGGATGTAGGCCGCGTCCCAGCGCTCGCCGTCCAGGAACAGGTTGCGCCCTTCCTCGAAGCCGAGCAGCGCGAGCGGCGCGAACGCGCCGGCCTCATCCCTGCGGAACACGATCGGGTAGTACGCCTGCAGGTCGCGAAACTCTTCCGGGAACGTGGCGACGCAGGCGACCCCATCGCCCAGCGCCGCACTGCGCCGGGTATCGATGCGCAGGTCCCTGTGGTCGATGTTGTTGAGCTGGACGTGTCGGGTCATCGCGTCTCGGGCCTGGGAACGCGGCTGGCCGCGTGTGTCCACATGATCGGATATCTCGCGACGTGCCCGCAATGCGCAGGCGTGTCGCGCACGGGTGCGCCCGGTCCGCGGCAACGGTGCCACGGCAAAGGCCCTCGCCGGCCCCGCCGCCTTCGAAAGACGAAGCCGCTGGAATCCAGCGGCTTCGTTGTACCGCTGCGGCCCATGCAGGCCGCGACGACGCCGGTCCTACTCGAAGTTGTAGCGGAAGCCCACCATGTACCGCGGACCCGTCTGGGTGCCGTAGAACAGGATGTTCTTGTGGCGCTCGCTCAACCGCTGGGTCTCATCGGTCAGGTTGATGCCCTCGAGCTGCAGCGTGAGGCGATCGGTGACCTTGTAGCCCACGCTCAGATCCCACTGACCATACTCTTCGACGTATACCGGGTTGTTCTTGGCGTTGTCGGCGGCATCGCCGTCGTACTGGCCGCTCAGGAACTGGTCGCGCCAGTTGTAGGCCAGGCGCACCTGCCACGGCCCCTTGTCGTAGAAGCCGACCAGGTTGGCCGAGTCGCTCAGGCCGATCAGCACCTGCTGCGGACCCTTCGCGGCGTTGTTGTACGACAGGCTGTCGCTGTCGACGATGGTGTAGTTCGCCGCCACGCCGAAGCCGCTGTCGCCGAACATGTGCTGCAGGTTCAGTTCGTAGCCGTTGAGGCTGTGCGAACCGGCGTTGCCCGGGATGGTGATGCTGTATACCGTCAGCGGGTCGCCGGTGCGACCGGTGATCTCGCCGTTCTCCCCGGCCGTGCTGTCCACGCCCGGCTGGCCATCGAAGTTGTCGAAGATGTACTGCCGGATGCAGCCCACGTCCGCGCTGCCGCAGCCGTCGGCCACGGCCGCATTCCAGTATTCGCCGCCCACCGGCGTGGGCAGGCTGAACAGGGTGTCCTGGAACGAGCCTGCGCCGCTGTCGATGTAGTTGGAGATGTTCTTGCGGTAGTAGCCGACCGAGAAGTAGCTGGCGTCGTTGTAGTACCACTCGTAGGACAGGTCGATGTTCTTCGACAGCAGGGGCTTGAGGTTCGGGTTGCCCGCCGAGCCGCTGCCGCCGTTGACGCGGAGCAGGGGGCTCACGGTCTGTCCGCCCTGGATGTCCTGCCAGCCCGGCCGGCCGATGGAGTGGCCGTAGCTTGCGCGCAGCACCATGTCCGGGGTCAGCTCGAAGCTCGTATCGACGTTCGGCAGCCAGTACTCGTATTCACCCGTCATGGTGGTGAACGACTTCTCGCCCATGTCGGCGAAGAACTCGTTGTCCGCCACCCACCGCACCAGGACCGGCGTATCCACCTGGGCCGTGGACGAGATCTCGGTGTTCTCGTAGCGCACGCCCACTGCCAGGTTGATCGGAATCCGGGTCTGGAAGCTGGTGCTGTACTGCAGGTAGGCGCTCTTGGTCTTCTCGCTGGACAGCAGGTCCGCACGGTTGAAGTCGTCCGGACGACGCGCCAGGTCGGGCCTGCCGGTGTACTCGCCCACCGCCTGGCGCATGCGCTCGTAGTCGAAGGTCAGGAACTGGCTGCTGAAACGCGGATCGTTGTGGCCCGAGAAGGCATCGAAGTAGCGCGCCATGTCATCGACCTGCCACATGCTGTCATCGAAGTCCGAAGCCAGGCCGATACCGCCCCAGTCCGGCGCCTCGTTGATGCCCCAGGCCGTGCGGTTCTTGACTTCGGTGGAGGCCGCGCCGAACCGCAGGCTGGAGTAGTCGCCGAACTTGAAGTTGCCGCTCAGCTGCCCTTGGTCGACCTCGCCACGCGAATAGCCATTCACGAACTGGCGGCCGGTCACTCGGGCCTGCGACGGGTCGACTCCGGTGACGCCCGGCGCCAGCGCGAAATCGAGGATCGGCAGTTCGCCGTCGAAATGGACCGTGGTATCGCCACGGAGCCAGACAGCGGTGCCGATCGCAGCCTGCGAACCCCAGTCATTGCCCGGGGAGAGCTCCGCCGTGGAGTGGTGGTAGTCGAACGCCAGGTCGAGCGCGTCGTTCACTTCCCACTCGACGTTGAAGCCGGTCGATTCGTTGACGGCGCGGGTGGCGCTCTTGCCGCCCGCCATCGCCAGATCGGCGCAGCCGTCGTAGACGCCATTCGGCAGCTGCGTCCCGGTGCATGGGATGAGCTCACGATAATAGATCGGGCCGGCGGCCGGACCATCGGTCCAGGCGCTCTCGACGCCGATGAAGTTGAACCACACCGACATCTCGTTGCGCTGCTGCTGGATCTTGTTTTCCGAGTAGGTGTAGTCCAGCGTGGTGGTCACCCGGTCGGTCGGCGCCCACTGCAGGGTCACCTGCCCGTTGGTGCGCTGGCGCTGGATGCTGTTGACGCTGTAGTTGAGGTTCTGCGGCACCGAATACAGGTCGGTCGGGCCCGGCAGGTTCTCGTTGCCCGGGGTTCCGGGCGCGATCGCGCCCCAGCCGCCTTCGCCGCCGAAGTGCGTGCGCCAGCCATTGGTCACGCCGACCTGGCTGAAGCCGCTGTCGCGATCCTGGTAGCTGCCGTTCAGCGCGATGCCGAACTTTCCGTCCGCGAAGGTCTGGCTGAAGATGCCCGACAGCTCGCCGGTGAAGTCGTCACCCTGGATCGATGCGGGCAGGTTGCCGTTGGACGTGTCGTAGACGCTCTTCAGGCCGACATTGGCCAGGTTGCCCACGTCCAGAGGACGCGCGGTCTTGATGTTGATGGTCGCGCCGATGCCACCGGTCGGGTTGGACGCCAGCCCGGTCTTGTAGACCTCCACCCCCGAGACCGCTTCGGACGCCAGGTTGGCGAAGTCGAAGGCGCGCGAGTTGGACACGGAAAATCCATTCAGCAGCGCGCCCGGCATCTGGCGACCGTTGAGCAACACCAGGTTGTGGTCCGGGCCGATGCCGCGCACGGTGACCTTGGAGCCTTCACCGCTGGCGGTGCGGTCGATCGACACGCCGCTGATGCGCTGCAGCGATTCGGCCAGGTTGGTGTCGGGGAACTTGCCGATGTCCTCGGCCACGATGCCGTCGACGACACCCTGCGCATCGCGCTTGAGGTTCATCGACGATTCCAGGCTGGCGCGGATGCCGGTGACGACGATGGCCTCGAGTTCCGAGGGCTCGGCGGCCGCCTGTTCTGCAGCCGGCGTCGGCGCAGCGTCCTGTGCCAGGGTTTGTGCCGCGAGCGGCGTGGTCAGCGCGAGCAGAAGCGCCGACGTCAACAGGCGCCGCTGGGGCGCTGCTTTGGTGGTTTTCATGAACCTTCCCTCTCCCAAGGTCGCCACGAATCAGGTTGTGTGCCGGTCCCGGCATGCCGGTGGCGGGCTGGATTAGGAAGGTACCTGACAGCGTTGTCAACCCATAAATCAAGCCTTCTACGACTGTTAGCGCTATCTTTCGCACCACGTGCATCGGTCATGTCATGACGTTGCGGACAACGCCCTTGCGCATGCCAATGACGGGACAACACGCGACAGCATTCATGCCAAGGGAAGACATGGAAAAGTCCTGCGCGTGTCGTGGACAACGACGTGCAGCGCAAGCCGGCGCGGCGCTTGCGCAAGTCGATGCAACGGTTGCCGCAGGCCGTGCGGCTTGCGGCGACTCAGACGCGTCGCGGGCCTGTCGAGCGGCGCAGTTGCAGCGTGTAGGGCACGGTCACCATGCCGCCCTGCTCGCGATCGCGAATCGCCTTGAGCAGTTCCACGCCAGCCAGCCGACCCATCTCGCGCGTCGGTTGGCGCACGGTGGTCAGCGTGGGATAAATGTGCCGCGCGATCGGCGTGTCGTCGAAGCCGCAGACCGAGATGTCGCGCGGCACCGACAGGCCGCGCTCGCAGATCGCGCCGATCGCACCGGCCGCCATGTCGTCGTTGGCGGCGAAAATGGCGGTGGGCGGCTCGGCCAGGTCGAGCAGGTGGTTGGTCGCGCTGAAGCCCGAGTCGTAGGAAAACTCGCCGTCGGCGATCAGCGCTTCATCGAGTTCGAGTCCGGCACGCGCCATGCCCTCGCGATATCCGGTCAATCGCCACTTGCTTGCACCATGCGCCGGATGGCCCTTGATGTGGGCGATGCGGCGGTGGCCGAGCGAGGCCAGGTGCTCGATCATCTCGGCGACCGCGCTGGGCTCGTCAACAACCACGCCGATGCGGCGGTTGCGTTCGGTGGGCGAGATGCTCGCCCAGGGAATGTCGAGCTCGTCCAGGCGCGCCAGCAACGCGGCATCGTCGGTGATCGGTGGCGTGAGCACCACGCCGTCCAGGCGCGACTGCAGCACCAGCGACTCGACCTTGGACACGATGTCCTTCGCGTCGTACACCAGCGGCGCCAGCATCAGGTTGTAGTGCTGGGCCTGGCAGGCATCGAGCACGCCCTGCTCGACTTCCATCAGGTAGTTGCTTGACGGATTGTCGTAGAGCATCGCCACCAGGTAGGACTTGCGCCCGGCCAGTACGCGTGCCGATGGATGCGGCCGGTACTGCAGGCGCTCGACCACCTCGCGCACCCGCTCGCGCGTCTGCTCGGAGACGTTGGGTTCCTCGTTGAGCACCCGCGACACGGTCTTCATCGACACGCCCGCTTCCGCCGCCACATCCTCGATCCGTACGCGCACCATCGGTTTGCAGGTCCCCGTCGCAAAGCCAGCGGATTCTGCCAGACCCGCGCCACCGGCGGATCGTGCGGTCGTGTCGGGACGATCCCTGTCGCCAGTCGCCATTGATTTCCCCGGCTCGCGCCTGCTTGTGCTGTGCAGCAAGCATCGTCGGCGCAGAGCAGGTATGGTGCGCGATCTGACAACGCTGTCATGTCGCGGCGCAGCATGGCGGGCGGCAGCGCGGGAACATGCTCCCGGATCAGATCCGATTTATGAAGCCCCTGGGGACGTCCGCCATGAGTACACCTCGCACTTCCATGCCCGTCTCGCGCCTGGGTGCAGCCCTGGCCGCCACGCTGCTGCTCGCCGCCTGCGGTGGCGAGCGCGCGGGCGACGCCAATGCCGCCAGCGCGCAGCCTGCCGAAACCACTGCCGCGACGTCCGACGCGGGCGCGGTCGACCCGGCGGTATGGCCGCAGCCGGAGTGGCCGTTCGCCGACGACCCCGCGCTGGAGAAGCAGGTCGACGACCTGCTGGCGACGATGACCGTCGAGGAAAAGGTCGGCCAGATCGTGCAGGGCGATATCGGCAGCATCACGCCGGACGACGTGCGCAAGTATCGGCTCGGGTCGATCCTGGCGGGCGGCGGCTCCGACCCGGGCGGCAAGTACAACGCCACGCCGGCCGAGTGGCTGGCGCTGGCGGACGCGTTCTGGGAAGCGTCCATGGACACCAGCGGTGGCGGCAAGCCGATCCCGGTGATCTGGGGTATCGACGCGATGCACGGCCAGAGCAACATCGTCGGCGCGACGCTGTTCCCGCACAACATCGGCCTGGGCGCGACGCGCAACCCCGAGCTGCTGCGCGAGATCGCGCGCATCACCGCGATCGAGACGCGCACCACCGGCATGGAATGGACCTTCGCGCCTACCGTGGCGGTGCCGCAGGACGATCGCTGGGGCCGCGCCTATGAAGGCTATTCCGAGAGCCCGGAACTGGTCGCAAGCTATGCCGGCGTCTTCGTCGAAGGCCTGCAGGGCAAGCCCGGTACGCCGGAGTTCCTCGACGACCACCACGTGATGAGTTCGGTCAAGCACTTCCTGGGCGACGGCGGCACCGCCAACGGCAAGGACCAGGGCGACACCGTGATCAGTGAGGCGCAGCTGCGCGACATCCACGCGGCCGGCTACGTGCCGTCGATCGCGGCCGGCGCGCAGGCGGTGATGGCCTCGTTCAACAGCTTCCACGGCGAGAAGATGCATGGCCACAAGCCGCTGCTGACCGACGTGCTCAAGGAGCGCATGAACTTCGGCGGTTTCATCGTCGGCGACTGGAACGGCCACGGCCAGGTGCGCGGCTGCACCAACACCGACTGTGCGCAGACCTTCATCGCCGGGCTCGACATGGCGATGGCGTCGGACAGCTGGAAGGGCATGTACGAGTCCACCCTGCGCCACGTCAAGGACGGCACCCTGCCGATGGCGCGGCTGGACGATGCGGTACGCCGCATCCTGCGGGTGAAGTTCCGCGCCAACCTGTTCGAGAAGCCGAAGCCGTCCGAGCGCGCGCTCGGCGGCAAGTTCGAGCTGCTCGGCGCACCAGCCCATCGCGAGGTCGCGCGCCGCGCGGTGCGCGAGTCGCTGGTGCTGCTCAAGAACCAGAACGCCATCCTGCCGCTGTCGCCCAAGGCCAGCGTGCTGGTGGCCGGCGACGGCGCCGACAACCTCAGCAAGCAGTCCGGCGGCTGGACGCTGACCTGGCAGGGCGACGGCACCACGCGCGAGGATTTCCCCAACGCCGACTCGATCTGGGACGGCCTGAAGGCGCAGATCGACGCGGCCGGCGGCAATGCCGAGTTTGCCGAGGACGGCAAGTACACGCGCAAGCCGGACGTGGCGGTGGTGGTGTTCGGCGAAGAGCCCTACGCCGAGTTCCAGGGCGACCTGTCGAACCTGATGTTCAAGTCCGGCACCTCGGGCGACCTGGAACTGATGCAGAAGCTGAAGGCCGACGGCATCCCGGTGGTCGCGGTATTCCTGAGCGGCCGCCCGCTGTGGCTCAACCGCGAGATCAACGCCGCCGATGCCTTTGTCGCCGCATGGCTGCCGGGCTCGGAGGGCGCCGGTGTCGCCGACGTGCTGCTGCAGGGTGCCGACGGCAAGCCGCAGCATGACTTCAAGGGCAAGCTCAGCTTCTCCTGGCCGCGCCGCGCCGACCAGTACGACAACAACGTCGGCCAGGACGGCTACGACCCGCTGTTCGCCTTCGGCCACGGCCTGACCTACGCCGACAAGGGCGACCTGGCCGCGCTGCCGGAGGATCCGGGCATCGATGCCAACGCGGCATCGGCCAATACCTGGTTCGTGCGTGGCGCACCGACCACCGGCCTGACCCTGCGCCTGGTGGGCGCCGACGGCACGGCCATGGACGTGGTGCACCCGGCGGCCAAGACCGCGGACGGTTCGCTGGAGATGACCGCGATCAACACCGAGGTGCAGGAAGGTGCGCGCCTGTTCGCATGGACCGGCGATGGCGTGGTCCAGCTGCTGTCCTACCAGCCGGTGGACGTGTCGCGCGAGACCAATGGCGACGTGCCGGTGGTGCTGGAGCTGCGCGTCGATGGCCTGCCGGCCAAGGCGAAGGCCTCGGTGACGGCCAGCTGCGGCGAGGGCTGCAGCGGCGAGGTGGCGATCGGCGATGCGCTGGCCAAACTGCCGCGCGGCGAGTGGACGCGCCTGGCCGTGCCGCTGAAGTGCCTGCGCCAGGCCGGTGCCGACACGGCGAAGCTCGACGTGCCGTTCGCGCTGCGCGCCGCGGCGGGCACCACGCTCGCGCTGACCGGTGTGTCGGTGAGCACCGATTTCGACCACACCGTCGAGTGCCCGACGGGCTGAGGCTTCCTCCGCCGGGACGCGCCGATCGATGATCGGCCGTCCCGGTCTTTTCGCAATCCCGCATCGCCGCGGGCACTGCAGGCGCCTTTCAACAGCCCGCCGGGCTGTCATCCATTCGCGCTTTCCGCATGGGCGCGGGACACCGCACTGGGTCGGTCGACGCTCCGGGGGACCGGGCATACGTCGGCGCGCAACGCGATCAGGCACCGGGCCGGCGTACCTGACGGCGCTTGAGCGACAGCGGGTCTAGACTCGTCGGTCCGTCACTGCGAGCGTCCCCCATGATCGACCTTCACTACTGGCCGACCCCGAACGGCCATAAGACCACCCTCATGCTGGAGGAACTGGCCGCCGCCGGCGCCGGTCTCGAGTACGCCATCCACCCGGTCAACATCGGCCAGGGCGACCAGTTCAAGCCGGATTTCCTCGAGATCTCGCCGAACAACAAGATGCCGGCGATCGTCGACCACGCGCCGGCAGACGGCGGCGCGCCGCTGAGCGTGTTCGAATCCGGGGCGATCCTGCTGTACCTGGCGGACAAGACCGGGCGCTTCCTGCCGGCCGACCTGCGCGGACGCACCGTCGCGCTGGAATGGCTGTTCTGGCAGATGGGCGGCCTCGGCCCCATGACCGGGCAGTACGGCCACTTCCACGTCTACGCGCCCGAGCCGATCGAGTACGCGAAGCAGCGCTATGCGAGCGAGGTCAAGCGCCTGCTTGGCGTGCTCGACCGGCGCCTGGAAGGGCGCAGCTTCATTGCCGGCGGGGAATACACCATCGCCGACATGGCGGCGTATCCGTGGATCGGCGTGTACGACAAGGCGCCGATCGACCTGGCGCCCTACCCGCAGGTGCAGCGCTGGCAGGCCGCGATCGCCGCGCGCCCCGCCACGCAGCGTGCGTATGCGCTGGCCCGCGAGGTCAATCCCGACCTCGGCAAGCCGATGAGCGAAGAGCAGAAGAAAGTGCTGTTCGGGCAATCCCCGCGCTGACGCGAGCGCCAGCCGTAGCCCGGATAAGCGCAGCGCATCCGGGTCCACATCGCGCCAGGGCCTCATCCCGGATGCGTTGCGCTTATCCGGGCTACGTCATTTTCCGTTGCCTGTGGGCAGTGGCGCCAACGGCGCCGCGGGCCTGCAGGCTGTGCCGGCAACCGTGCCGGCGCAGCCTCTTACAATAGACACGATGTTCGCCGGATACCGCCCATGCGCCTCGCCGCCCTGCTCGCCATGACCCTGATCGCCGCCACGACCGCGCAAGCCGCGCCCGACGCCAGCCCGCGCAAGCTCAGCCTGGAGGCCATCACCGGCGATGCGCCGTTGTCGGGGCCGACGCTGATGAAGCCGCAGGTCGCGCCCGACGGTTCACGCGTGACCTTCCTGCGCGGCAAGGACGAGGATCGCAACCGCCTCGACCTGTGGGAATACGACGTGGCCAGCGGGCAGACCCGGATGCTGGTCGATTCGCGCGTGGTGCTGCCCGGCGAGGAAACGCTGAGCGACGAGGAAAAGGCGCGCCGCGAGCGCCAGCGCATCGCCGGGCTCTCGGGCATCGTCGACTACCAGTGGGCGCCGGATTCGCAGCGGCTGCTGTTCCCGCTCGGCGGCGAGCTGTACCTGTACGACCTGGCGCGCAGCGGCAGCGCCGCTGTGCGCAAGCTGACCGATGGCGAAGGCTTCGCCACCGATCCGCGCATCTCGCCGGCCGGCGGCTACGTCAGCTTCGTGCGCGCACGCGACCTGTGGGTGATCGACCTGCGCGACGGCAAGTCGCTGCGCCTGACCTCCGACGGCAGCGACACCATCGGCAACGGCGTGGCCGAGTTCGTCGCCGACGAGGAGATGGACCGCCACACCGGCTACTGGTGGGCGCCGGACGATTCGGCCATCGCCTTCGCGCGCATCGACGAATCGCCGGTGCCGCTGGTCCGCCGCTACGAGATGTATGCCGATCGCACCGAAGTGGTCGAGCAGCGCTACCCGGCGGCCGGCGAGCGCAACGTGCTGGTGCAGCTGGGCGTGATCGCGCCGAAGGCCGGCGCGAAGCCCCGATGGATCGACCTGGGCAAGGAGCGCGACATCTATCTTGCGCGCGTGGACTGGCGCGATCCGCAGCGGCTGAGCTTCCAGCGCCAGTCGCGCGACCAGAAGCTGCTGCAGCTGGTCGAGACCACGCTCGCCACCGGCGCGCAGCGCGTGCTGGCCACCGAGACCTCGAAGACCTGGGTGCCGCTGCACAACAGCCTGCGCTTCCTGCCCGACGGGCGTTTCCTCTGGTCGTCCGAGCGCGACGGCTTCGAGCACCTCTACCTCGCATCCGAGGATGGCAGCCGGCTCAGCCAGCTCACCCGCGGCGACTGGCCGGTCGATGCGCTGCTCGCGGTCGATCAGGCGCGCGGGCTGGTCTACTTCAGCGCCGGCATGCGCACGGCGCGTGCGGGGCTGGCCAGCGATGCGGCGCTGCCCTCGCCCGTGGCCGCGCCAACCGAGCGCCACGTGCACGTGGTATCGCTGGACGGCGGGCCGCTCGGCACGCTGTCGCGCGAACCGGGCCTGCACAACGCCAGCTTCGCGCGCAATGCCAGCGTCTACGTCGATACCTGGTCGAACACGGCCACGCCGCCGCAGATCGAACTGTTCAAGGCCGACGGCGCGCGCATCGCCACCCTGTTGCCCAACGCGCTGGACGATCCCGGTCATCCCTATGCGCCCTACCGCGATGCGCACCGCCCGACCCGCTTCGGCACGCTGGCCGCAGCCGATGGCGACACCCGGCTGCACTACAGCCTGATCACCCCGCCCGGCTTCGATCCGGAGAAGAAGTATCCGGTGGTGGTCTACGTCTACGGCGGTCCCGCCGCGCAGACCGTGCTGGACAGCTGGCCCGGCCGCGCCGATGCGTTCTTCAACCAGTACCTGGCGCAGCAGGGCTACGTGGTGTTCTCGCTCGACAACCGCGGCACGCCGCGGCGCGGGCACGCGTTCGGCGGCGCGCTGTACGGCGTGCAGGGCACGGTCGAGGTGGACGACCAGCGCAAGGGCGTGGAATGGCTGCGCGGCCAGCCCTGGGTCGACGGCACGCGCATCGGCGTGCACGGCTGGTCGAACGGCGGCTACATGACGCTGATGCTGCTCGGGCGCGCGCCGGACGATTACGCCTGCGGCGTGGCCGGCGCGCCGGTCACCGACTGGGCCCTGTACGACACCCATTACACCGAACGCTACATGGACCTGCCCGACGCCAATCCCGATGGCTACGCCGCCGCGCGCGTGCTGGCGCATTCGGCCGACATCCGCCCGGGCGCGCTGCTGCTGGTGCACGGCATGGCCGACGACAACGTACTGTTCAGCAACTCGACCGCGCTGATGAGCGACCTGCAGGCACGTGGCACGCCATTCGAGCTGATGACCTATCCCGGCGCCAAGCACGGCCTGCGCGGCCGGGATGCGCTGCACCGCTATCGCCTGGCCGAATCCTTCCTCGGCCGCTGCCTGCGCCCGTAGCCGGTCAGCCCATCCTGGACAGCATGCGCTGGTGGCCGATCAGCCGCGCCCAGCGCGTGCCCAGGTCGAACCAGCACACGTAGGCGGCCTCGCCGGCCAGGCGCAACAGCGTGCCCGGACGCCATGAAAACGCCGGCTCGGCCGCACACAGCTCCCAGCGCAGGCCGAGCTGGCCGGCCAGCAGCGCGCAGCGGGCCAGGTGGTAGCGGCTGCTGAGCAGGGTCACCGTCTCGGGTGCGGCGCCTGCCGGCCACAACGCGCGTGCGTTGCGCAGGTTCTGGAGGGTGTCGCGCGAGCGGTCCTCCAGCACCAGCGATGCGTCGGCGGGAATGCCGAGCTCGAGCAGGCTCGCATGCGCCAGCGCGGCTTCGGTCGGCGTGCCGGCCGGGCCACCGCCCAGCAGCATCATGCTGCGCGGCGGACGCTGCTGCCACAGCGTGGCAGCCCGCTGCAGCCGCGCCTGGAAGTCGGTGTCCAGGCGGCCGCGCGGCGCGTGCTTGCCGAACAACAGCACGGTCTGGCCGCGCACCGGCTCGCAGGGTGCGTTGCGCGCAGTCCGGACCACGTGCACCAGGTAGCCCACGTAGACCACGCCCAGGCTGGCCGCGCAGGCAAGCGCAGCCACCGCGAGCGAATGCAGCGCGTCGCGATCGGTCAGCAGGGCAAGCCTGTGCTTCAGGCGCGATCGGGGCATCCGCGCGGGGTTCCGTGGCCCGTGGAAGGTGGAGTCTATCCTCACCTCGCCATGGCTATACTCGGGCGCCTTTTCGCCAGCGATATGCCGTGCCCGGAACGTCCCTGCCTCCTGCCATGCCGCCCATCGCCATCCGCGCCTTCAGCGCGACAACGGCCTTGGGGCGCGGATCGGAAGCGCAATCGGCCGCACTGCAGGCACGTCGTGGCGGCCTGCGTCGCAACGATTTCGGCCCCCAACCATTGCCGACGTGGATCGGTCGCGTGGACGGGCTGGAGGACGCGCCACTGCAGGGGGCGCTCGCTGCCTGGGACTGCCGCAACAATCGCCTGGCCTGGCTGGCGCTGCAGGCCGATGGCCTGATGCCGGCACTGGAAGGACTGGTCGCACGCCATGGCGCCGAGCGCGTCGCGCTGGTGGTCGGCACGTCGACATCCAGCATCGGCGCCAGCGAGGAGGGCTATGCGCGCGCGCAGGTCGATGCGAACGGCGCCCCATGCTTCCCGCAGGACCTGCAGCGCCCGATCGTGCACACGCCGCATTCGCTGGGCGATTTCCTGCAGCACGCCACCGGCCTGCGCGGGCCCTGCGTGACCGTGGCCACCGCGTGTTCGTCCAGTGCCAAGGTGTTCGCGCAGGCCGCGCGGCTGATCCACGCCGGCGTGGTCGACGCGGCCCTGGTGGGTGGCGTCGACACGCTGTGCGGCAGCGTGCTGTTCGGCTTCAACGCGCTGGGCCTGGTGTCGACGCAACCCTGTCGTCCGTTCGACGCGGCGCGCGACGGCCTGTCGCTGGGCGAGGCCGGCGGCTTCGCCCTGCTTGAGCGCGGCGCACCGGACGAGGCCGGCCTGCAGCTGCGCGGTTATGGCGAATCCAGCGACGCCCACCACATGTCCGCGCCCCACCCCGAAGGCCTGGGCGCCACGCTGGCCATGCGCGATGCGCTGGCGCGCGCCGGCATCGATGCCGGGCAGGTCGGCTACCTCAACCTGCACGGCACCTCGACGCCGGCCAACGACGCGATCGAGGCGCGCGCGGTGGCCGCGCTGTTTCCGGAGTCGCTGCACGCCGCCTCCAGCAAGGGCTGGACCGGCCACACCCTGGGCGCGGCCGGAATCGTCGAATCGGTGTTCGCACTGCTGGCGCTGCGCGACGGCCTGCTTCCGGGCACGCTCAACAGCGAGACGCCCGACCCGGGTTGCGGTCCGCAGATCCGCTTCGACAACGCACGTCGCGATATCGATTACGCGATGAACAATTCGTTCGGCTTCGGCGGCAACAACTGCTCGCTGGTGTTCGGCCGCGGGGCCACGGCATGAGCGCGCTCACTGCGTGCATCGCCGGGATCGGCTATTGGAGCGACGGCCTGCCGGACTGGGCGGCCGCACGCGCGTTTGCATCGTCCGGCACCCTGCCCGCGGACGCCGTGGCCAAGCCCGCCCCGCAGCTGCTGGCACCCAACGAACGCCGCCGCGCACCGCCCTCGGTGCTGGTCGCGCTCGAAGTCGCGCTTGCCGCCTGCCGCGACGCCGGCATCGCGCCCGACACGCTGCCGTCGGTGTTCACCTCGACCCACGGCGACCTCGGCATCACCGACTACATGTGCGCCACGCTGGCGCAGGCGCCCACCGAGGTCTCGCCGACGAAATTCCACAATTCGGTGCACAACGCCGCCGCCGGCTACTGGACCATCGGCGCCGGCTGCATGCGCACCGCCACCGCGATCAGCGCGCACCGGGCCAGCTTCGCCCAGGGCCTGGTCGAGGCGATGGTGCAGCTGGCGACCGACAGCGAGGCCGTGCTGCTGGTGGGCTACGACACCGGCGCCAATGGCCTGCTGGGCACGGTAACCCGCAGCGAAGGCCTGCTCGGCGCCGCGCTGGTGCTGACGCGCGACGGCAGCGGTCCGCGCCTGTCGTCCCGGCTGGAGGACGGCGACGCGCCGACCGGCACCGGCCCGCTGGCCACGCGCGCACGGGACAACGCGATGGCGCCGATGCTGCCGCTGTTCGATGCGCTGGCGGCGGGCGACAGCACCGTCGCCCTGCACGCCGGCCCGCACCGTCGCCTGCGGCTGGACATCGCACATGGCTGAGCAGCCGGCCCTGCATCGCGGCAACGTCGCGGTGGTGATCCCGGCACTCAACGAGGCGTTGCGCATCGCCGACGTCGTTGCCGGTGCGCTCGCCCAGTCCGACCTCGTGATCGTCGTGGACGACGGCTCGGACGACGACACTGCGCGTATCGTCGCCGCGACCGGCGCCGTGTTGCTGCGCCACCCGCAGCGCATGGGCAAGGGCCGCGCGCTGCGCGACGGTTTTGCCGAGGCGCTGCGTCGCGGCATGGCCGCGGTGGTGACCATGGATGGCGATGGCCAGCACGATGCGCGCGACATTCCCCGGCTGATGGCCGCGGCCAACGCGCATCCGCGCAACATCGTCAACGGCGCACGCCTGCGCAAGCGCAGCACCCAGCCCTGGTACCGCCGCATCGGCAACGACTTCGGCGACTGGGGCATCGCCTGGGGCTGCGGGTTCCGCCTGCTCGACAGCCAGAGCGGGCAGCGCCTGTATCCCGCGCCCGTGCTGGCGCTGCAGGGCGTACCCGGCGAGGGCTTCGTGTTCGAAGCGCAGATCCTGATCTCGGCCGCGCGCGAACTCGGTTTCGGCGTGGTCTCGGTGCCGGTGGAGACACGCTATGCCGAGGCCGGCAATCCGGTGCAGTTCCGCGCGAGCCACTTCCGGCTGTTCCGCGACCTGTCGTACATCACCACGCACGTGCTCGGGCAGGTGTTTGGCCACGGCCGGCTGCTGCAGGCCTGGCGACGCAAGCGCAGCCGCGCGCCGGTGATCTTCGATCCGGACGCCGCCGACGACAGCCGCCACACGTGAACAGCGCGCGCGCCTGCTGCTGCTAGGCTCCGCCTGCGATTCCCCTTTCCCCAGCACGATACGGCCCGATGCCCCAGCCCAGCGAAGCGACCAGCCCCGATACGGACGTCGACATCCTCATCCTCGGCGGCGGCCTTGCCGGCCTGACCCTGGCGATGCAGCTGCGCCTGCAGCAGCCCGAGCGCACGGTGACCGTGCTCGAGCGTCGCGCGCACCCGGTGCGCGAGGCCGCGCACAAGGTTGGCGAATCCACCGTCGAGATCGGCGCCCACTACTTCGCCGAGGTGCTGGGCCTGCGCGAACACCTGGAGACCCAGCAGGTCCGCAAGTACGGCCTGCGCTACTTCTTCAGCGACCGCATGGAGCAGGTGCAGGACTGCAACGAGATGGGCGTGAGCCAGCTGCTGCCCACGCCCTCCTGGCAGCTCGACCGCGGCCGCTTCGAGAACCACCTGGGCGATCGCGCGCGCGAGCTGGGCGCGGATTTCCGCCACGGCGCGGTGGTGCGAGGCATCGAGCTGTCCGACGACGGCGGTGTGCATGCGGTCAGCTTCGATCACGAAGGCGCCAGCCACACGCTGCGTGCGCGCTGGGTGGCCGATGCCGCCGGTCGTGCCGGCCTGATCAAGCGCAAGCTCGGCCTGGCCGAGGCCAACGACCATGACGTCAATGCAGTCTGGTGGCGCGTGGATGGACACATCGACCTCGACGCATGGTCGGACGCGGGCAACTGGCCGACGCGCTTCCTGCCGGCCGAGCGCTGGAAGTCGACCAACCACATGTGCGGCCCGGGCTACTGGTTCTGGCTGATCCCGCTGGCCTCGGATTCGCATTCGCTGGGCATCGTCTGCGACGCGAAGATGCACCCGCTGGACACGATGAACACCCACGACAAGGCGATGGACTGGGTGCGCCGCCACCAACCGCGCGCGGCGCAGGCGCTCGAGCAGCCGGAACACAAGCTGCAGGACTTCCTGTTCCTGCGCCACTTCTCGCATGGCTGCAAGCAGGTGTATTCCGGCCAGCGCTGGGCGTTGACCGGCGAGGCGGGCGTGTTCCTGGATCCGTTCTACTCGCCAGGCAGCGACTTCATCGCGATCAGCAACACCTACATCGCCGAACTGGTGCGGCTGGATTTCGCCGGCGAGCCGGTCGGCCCCTATGCCGACATCTTCCAGCAGCTGTATTTCTCGTTCTACGAGAACACGCTGACGCTCTACCAGGACCAGTACCCGATCTTCGGGCATCCGGTGGTGATGCCGATCAAGGTGCTGTGGGACTACGCCTACTACTGGTCGCTTCTGGCGCCGCTGTTCTTCAGCGGCCGCCAGGCGAAGCTGCCGGTGCTGTCGAAGCTGCGCCCCTGGTTCGACGCCGGGCGCCAGCTCAACCTGGCCATGCAGGCGCTGATGCGGGACTGGGGGCTACGTGATTCCACGCCTGCGCTGGATGGCGCTCGCGCCTACGACCAGTACTCGGTGGACTGGTGCCGACGCATGAACGGTGCGCTCACCGATGTGGTGGACGACGAGGCCTATATCGCGCGGACCCGCGACGACGTCACCGGCATGCGCCAGCTTGCATCGGAAGTGCTGGCGCTCGCGCGCGCGGCGTTCCCCGAGATCGACGACCACGGGCTCGATGCGCTGCTTGCACGACACGATGCGGACGCATCCGAACGCATGCTGCCGGCGCAGTGGTTCGCGCCCATGACAGCGGACGCAGCGGAGCCCGAAGTCGCCTGAGCCGCGCCGGCGTCAGGGCGTTGCGGGTTCCGGCGGCGGCGGATTCTCGACCCAGACCGCGATGCCGCTGGCATAGGTCTGGGTGGGCGAGATATTGACGCCGACGCCCACGCTCGACGCGCTGCGTCCGCCGAAGCTGCCGACGCCGCCACCGACGCTGACCGCACTGTTGTCCGGTCCCTGGCCGGTGCCCTGCAGCAGCACGCCGTTCGCTCCCAGGCGCGCGGCCGCCTTGCGCAGGTTGCGGACGACCGCATTGGACTTGTTCTGCGCGCCATAGGTGAAGGCGCCGCTGCCCACATCCAGCCGCGCGATCTCTTCGTAGCCGCCGGGCGGTGGCCCGTAATAGATGCGCACCTGGGCCGGGTCGATGGGCGGACGCGGCGTTCCGGTGAGCACATGCGAGCTGGCACAGGCGCCCAGCAGCGCGAAGGCGACGCAAAGCAGGACGAGGGCGGCGGGACGGGCCATGACGAGGATTCCGGGTGGACCTGCCGCAGTGTCCGATGGCTGGCGTGAACGCCGCGCGACCCGCGTGCGGCCGCCCGGCCGGGTCAACTCATCCCGCCATCGATCCCGATCACCTGGCCGTTGATGTAGCCGGCGTCGTCCGAACACAGGAAGGCGACCAGCGCGGCGACCTCGTCGGGCGTCCCTGCGCGCGCCGCGGGCACCATCTGGCGGATCGTGGCTGGATCGAACGCCGCCTGACTCATGCGGCCGGCGACCACGCCCGGCGCGACCACGTTGACGGTGATGCCGCGCGAGCCCATCTCGCGCGCCAGCGACTTGCTGGCGCCATGCAGTGCCGCCTTGGCCGCGGCGTAGTTGGTCTGGCCGCGGTTGCCCAGCACCGCCGCCACGCTCGACACACTCACGATCCGGCCCCAGCGCGTGCGTGCCATTGGCAGCAGCAGCGGCTGGGTGACGTGGAAGAAGCCGTGCAGCGACACGTCGATCACGCGCTTCCACTGCAGCTCCGACATGCCCGCCATCGGCGCATCGTCATGGATGCCGGCGTTGTTGACCACGACCTGGATCGGACCGGCGTCCAGCAGCGCCTCGATCGCGCCGCGCGCCGCATCGCCATCGGCCACGTCGAATGCGATGGCCTCGGCGCTGCCACCGGCTGCGGTGATGTCGTCGACCACCGCCTGGGCACGCGCGCGGTTGCCGTTCGCATGCACGATGACGTGGATGCCGGCCGCGGCCAGTCGTGCGCAGATCGCGCCGCCGAGATCGCCGCTGCCGCCGGTGACGAGTGCCCGTTTCATCGCGTATCCCGTGGTGTGGATGGTGGATTATGCGGGGTTGCCGTGCAGGGCTGCATCCGGATGCCTCTGTCTAGGCGCGGTCGCGGCTGAAGCCGCTCCTACAGCAAAGCATGGGCCGCACCACTCTGTCGGAGCGGCTTCAGCCGCGACCGCGAAACGGGACAGACACACCAACCAGGCCCGCAACCCACATCGTCCGATGCGCGCGATCGCCGCCCGGGGCAGGAGCGCCGACTCCGAACTCAGTCTCCGCCGCCCTCGTCGGGCGCACCCAGCATCACCGTCGCGCGCCCTTCCGCAAGCAGCTGCCCCTGGTGAAGGATGCGGAAGGCGTACAGCTGGCTGGTTTCGCTTGCGCCAAGCTGCTGCGCCTCGCATTCCAGCGCGCCGGCAAGGTCGTCGATGCGGTCCACGTGCAGGGTGACATCGCGCAGCGCCACCAGCATGCCGGGCCTCGGCACGGCCCCGGGCGCCTGCGCCAGCAGGCCGCCGTGCACCGCCATGGCCTGGGCACCGTACTCGCACAGATGCAGCGCGCGCAGGCGTCCATCGCTGCGCAGCGGATGTTCCGGCTCGCGATGTCCGCTGGAGCGCAGCACGATGCGCTGCTCGTCCCATTCCAGTACTTCGTCCCACAGGCACATGGCGTGCTTGTGCGGGATCAGCGCTTCGATGGCCGCGCGCGACAGCGTCATGCAGCGGACTCCGGCCTGCCTGCGTCCGTCCGCGCTGCTCCGTCCTGGGAGCGGATGGAAGCACTTCCCGGAGCGAGAACCGCCTGCATCGCCTCGCCGGCGCCCTGCCCACCCGGCGCGCGCGACACCAGCAGCGACAGCACGAAGTTGAACAGCACGCCCAGCGCGACCGTGCTGCCGATCGCGCGCAGCACCGGGATGCTCGACAGCGCCAGCAGGCTGAACACCAGCAGGGTCATCAGACTGCACACGATCACCGCGTGCAGGGTGCGCAGCTGGTCCTCGCGCGAATCGCCGGCATGTTCGAAGAACAGCGCATAGTCCAGGCCCAGGCCCGCGGCCAGGATCAGCGAGATCAGGTGGAACAGGGTCAGCTCCACCCCGATCGCCCGCAGCAGCGCCAGCACCAGCAGGGTGGTCAGCGCCATCGGCAGCAGCACGCGCAGGGCGCGGCGCGGGCTGCGCAGCGCGATCCACACCGTGGCCACCAGCAGCAGCGCCGCCAGCGCCAGCGCGCCGAGGATGCGCGCGCGATAGTCGGCCACCAGCGATTCGGATGCCGCCTTCATGTCGAGCAGGCGCGCGCCGTTGGCGGCGGCCATGCGTGCAACGGCGTCGACGTCATGCAGCCCGCTGAGCGAGACCAGCGCGGTCGCGCGGCCCTCGCCTCCGACCAGCAGACCTTCGACCGTCGAAGCGAGTGGGGTGCCATCGAGATCGCCCGGCTGCAGGGGCGACGCGGCGCGCGCGGTGGCGACGTCGGCCAGGAAATCCTCGAAGGCGTCGCCGCGGAATGGCGAGTCGACCAGCGCGGCGTCGAGCGCGTCGCGCAATACCCCGGCCGACGGCAGCGCCTGCTGGCGCGCACGCTGCGTCTCCATGCTGGGCAGATAGCGCGCGGCCATGTCGTATGCATCGAGCGCGCCGGCTTCGACCATGGCGTCGAGGGTTGGCCGCAGCCGCTCGCTGGCCTGCAGTGCCGCCTGCGCATCGCCGGCCTGCACGGTCAGCACGTAGCGCACGTCCGGCGCGCCCAGTTCATCGCGCAGCTGCGCATCGCGCTCGAGCAGCGGCGCAGGCACCGGCGTCAGCTTGGCCAGGTCGTTCTGCCAGAACGCGCCCGGCCGCCAGGCGATCACCGCCAGCGCCAGCAGCGCGATGACCAGCAGCGACCAGCGCGGCCGCGGCAGGCGTTCGATCCGGCGCCACAGCGCCTGCAGCCGTAACGACGTGGCGACGTCGCGCTGCGCCGGATCGATCAGGCCCGGCAGCACGAAGCGCGTGCACAGCGCCGCGGTGGCCATCGCCACGATGGTGAACACCGCCAGCTGGCGCAGCCCGTCGACCCCGGAGAACAGGAAGGTGAGATAGGCGATGCAGGTCGCCGCCACGCCGGTGGCCAGGGTCGGCCACAGCGCGCGCACGCCGCGCCATGGCGACAGGCCGGCACGCTGCTGGCTGAAGAAGTGGATCGGATAGTCCTGCACCACGCCGATCAGGGTGAAGCCGAAGGCGATGGTGATGCCGTGCACGCGGTCGCCGAACAGCAGCACCAGCGCGGCCATGCCGGCGAGGCCGGCACTGGCCAGCGGCAGTGCGCCCAGCAGCGGGATCTTCCAGCTGCGGTAGGCGATCAACAGCAGCAGCACCAGGCCGATGCTGTCGATGGCACCGATCCAGCTGGCCTCGCGCGCGGTGCGCGTGCCGATCTCGTCGGCGAACGCGCCCGGACCACTGAGTTCGATGGTGCCGCTGCCTTCTCCGCGCGCAGCGGCGTAGGCGGCGTGGATCGCCTCCACCGCCTCGCGCTGGCCGTCCGGATCGAAGCCGGCCGCGCGCGTCTCCAGCAGCAACAGCGCCTGTCCGCCTGCACGGTCGAACCAGACCTCGTGCAGGGTCTGCGGCGCCCGCGCCGGCAGCCACGCCTCGGCCAGGCGCAATGTTTCCAGGGTGGGATCGGACGGCAGCAAGGGCTCGATCAGCTCGCCCGCGGGCGAGCCCAGGTCCTGCACGCGCTGGTCGATTTCCGCGCGCAGGAAGTCCGCATCCAGCGCCTGCGCATCGAGCGTCGGCGAAAGCAGGTAGCGGTACGGGCGCAGCCGTTCGGGAATGGCGTCGAGCCCGCCGTCGGCGCCGTTGGCAACGAAGCCGAAGCGCGCATCGCCGGCCAAGGTCGCGGCCATGGCCTGCGATTGCGCGGCAAGCGCCTGCGCATCGGCACCGTGGAGCGCGACCAGCAGCAGGCGTGATCCCGGCCCTTCGCCCAGCTCGTCGATCAGCAGTGTCTGCTCGGGCGTACGCGGATCGGGCAGGAAGCGGCGCAGGTCGCCGCTGAACGACAGCGTCTGCGACAGCCACGCGCCCACGGCGAGCAGCAGCACCAGCCAGCCCAGCGCACAGGCCAGGCGCGCGCGGGCACTCATCCGGCGGCGTGTTCGCCGCGGCACAGGGCCGCGACGTCGGCGCCGTCGCCGGCGCGCAATGCGGCCTGCGCCGCCTCGGCCATCAGCGTGCGCTGGGCCGGGCCTTTCGCCGGCGTGGTCTCGATGCAGCGCAATTCCTCGCCGCCGCCGTACAGGACGATGTCCTGCAGGCGCTGCGCAAGCTTCGCGTCGCGCGGCCGCAGGCGCAGCGACCAGCGCGCGTCCGTGCCCTGCGCGTCGACCGTGTAGTGCGCGCGCAATGCGGCGGCATCGCCCGACAGCAGCGCGCCGAAGCTGGTCTGCAGCGCCGCCAGCTCCGGCGCGCGCGACAGCGCAAAACGCCGCTCGGGCTTGCCTGCGCGCGCGAGGATGGCGTGGCCGTCGCGGATGGTGGTTGTCTCGCTGTAGGGCACACGCACTTCGCGCACCAGGGTGGTGGCATCGGGGCGACGGTACTCGCCCGACAGCCGCAGCGGCGCCTTCAGCATCGGCGATTCGCGCACCTCCACGAACGGCGTGGCGGCCGGTACCGGCCGCGCAAGCCCGCGCAGGATCGCGGCGCTATCGGGGCTGGCCTGGGCCCATGCCAGCGGTGCCGTCGCGAGCAGGCACAGACACCCCGCCAGCCGGCGCGTCCGACCGGACGGGGCCCTGTGCAATGCCGCTTGGCGGTTGCTCTTGTTCATCGACATGCCAGAAATCGTAGAAGTTGAACCAGTTGTAGGGCGCCTGCCGGGCGTGATGTTCCAGCCTGGCCGCGTAACCCTCGATGAGCGCCGCCAGTGCCTCGTCGCGACGCCCACGCGGCAGGTCGATGCCATCGCTGCAGGGTTCGAAGGCCAGCGTGTAGCGGTTGCCGCCACGATACAGGCCAAAGCCCAGCACCACCGGCAGCCGCAGAACAGCCGCCATCTGCCACGGCGCCAGCGGGAACCGGGCGGGCGCGCCGAAGAACGGCACGGCCGCCGCACGCTGCCCCGGCAGGGTGCGATCGACCAGCAACGCCACCAGCGCGCCCTCGCTGGCAGCCTGCTGGATCTGCAGCATCAGCGCCGGCCCGGGCTGGCCGGCATCGATCACGCCGGCCGCGATTTCAGGCGCCAGCGCATCCAGCATCTGGGTGATCGCCTGGCTGTGCGCCTTGTCCAGCACCACCCGCAGCTTCAGCCCGGGGCGCTGGCGCGAAAGTGCGCGCATCACCTCGAAGCTGCCCAGGTGCGAACCGAACAGCAGCACGCCACGTCCCTCATCGACCTTGCCGGACAGCGCCTCCAGCCCGGTCACGTCGATGCGGAAGCGGTTTTCGTCACCGTCGAGCAGGAACAGCCGGTCGAGCGTGACGGAGGCGAAGGCATGTACGTGGCGGGCGCAATCGCGCAGCCGCGCCGGGCGGCCCAGTGCACGGTCGAGGAAGGCGATCGAAGCGCGCCGCTCCGGGCCGCGCCGCAGCAGGAAGTACAGGCTCACCGGGTACAGCAGCAGGCGCGCCAACGGGCGTCCGCCGTGGCGGGCGACCGTGCGCATCACCCACACCGCCAGGCGTCCCCCACCCTCGGGCCGTTGCTTCCAGTCCACGCTCATGGTTGCGGCCGCGCGCTCCCCACGCCGACGTCTCCACTGGCGATTGTCGCCTGCCCGTGCAGCACGCGGAACCGCCAGCGCGCATCGGGCAGGGGCGCCAGTTGCTCCAGCTCGATCCGCGCGGGCTCGCCGGGCAGCAGCGGCTGCAGGAACTTCACCCGCGGCAGCCGCAGCGGCGGCAGCGGCCCGTGCAGGGCTTCGATCGCGGCCACGACCCGGTCCAGCACCAGCACGCCCGGCACCACCGGCCGACCGGGGAAATGGCCCGGCAGGCAGGGATGCCCGGGCGCGATCACGAACTCCAGCACCGCCCTACTCCCAGCCGTCGAGCATCGCCTGGACGCGCGCCTGGGCGTGCTCGGCCAGCGCCTGGCGCGCGACCGGGCGTCCGTCCACGCGCGTCGGCAACGGCGCACCGAAGCCGACCCGGATCGTGCCGGGGCGGGCCCGGAACAGGCCATCCACCGGCAGCACCTGGCCGGTGCCGTGCAGGGCCACCGGCACCACGTCCACGCCCGCATCGATCGCCGGCTGCAGTGAGCCGGCCTTGAACGGCGCCATCGCGCCGCTGCGGCTGCGCGTGCCCTCGGGGAACAGGCACAGACTGTGGCCGTCGGCCAGCAGGGCCGCGGCCTGGCGCCGGAACAGGGCGCCGGCGCGCACGCTGTCGCGCACGATGAACAGCATGCCCGTGGCGCAGGCGTACCAGCCCACGAACGGCGCCCGCCGCATTTCCTCCTTCAGCAGGAAGCGCAGCGGCACCGGGATCGCCTGGAACAGCGCGCAGATGTCGATGACCGATTGGTGGTTGGCCACGAACAGGCAGGGGCGCGAAAAGTCGATCCGCTCCCGGCCCTCGACCTGCAGCCGGATCGGCCCGCCCGCCAGCAGGCCCGGCGCCCAGCAGCGTGCGGCCATGCGCAGCGGGAGGCGCGCGCGCGGCCCCGACCAGGGCCGCACCAGCAGCGCCAGCATGATCCAGCCCACCGTCCAGACCAGTGCGTAGACAAACTGCAGCGCGTTGCAGATCCGCCACGCAATGCCGTCGCGTCGCGCATCCAGCGCCTGCGCCTGGGCCTGCGACGCCTGCGGCCCGCACCCGAGCGCCGGCGCGAACAGCGCCGCATCGTGCGCGTCGGTCTGGAGCCCGGGGCCGCTCATGCCGTCCATCAACGCAGGAAATCACGCCAGAAGGCGGGACCCAGCCCACCCAGGCGGCGCAGGAAACCAAGGAATCCCTGCTGCTCGCGGTCGGGGAACCGGCGCCGGCGCCACTGGAACTCCAGCACGAAGAAGCCGCCGACCAGGCCGTAATTGAGCAGGTTGGCGAACCACGACCACTGCTCGTGCGTGATCGGATAGGGCGAGGCCAGCCCCGCCTGCGCGAGCAGGCCGGCCGGTTCGGCCAGCAGCGCCAGCACCAGGTTGGCCGTCCCCAGCAGCAGCAGCACGCCGGTCCACAGCCCGGTCAGCGTGCGCGCGTAGGCGGCCACGTCGGGCGGCAGGCGCTCGGGCGGCACGTCGTCGAGGCCGGACACGATCCGGGTGATCAGCGGCACCCGTCCGGCCTTCAGACTGCGCCCGAACACCCAGGCCACCAGCGCCACGAAGGCCACCGGCGCCACCAGCAGCGGCAGCGTCACCAGTCCGGCGCCGTACAGCCACCAGCTCCCGGCCAGCAGCAGGGCCGTGACCGGGAACGCCCACGCCCGCAGCCGCAGCAGCGGCAGCGCCATCATCAGGGCGACCAGGACCAGCACCGCGGCCAAGGCCAGGCGCGCGTCGCCACCGGCGCTGGCGCCATGCGCCAGCAGCGCATAAGCCACCGCCAGGACGATCTGGAAGACGAGGATCAAGTCGTTCGGTGCTGCTGGATGTGTTCGGACAGGGCACGCAGGGACGCGAAGATGCGACGGTTCTCGTCGGCATCCGAGCGCAGCTGGAAGCCGTAGCGCTTGCTGACCGCCAGCGCCAGCTCCAGCGCGTCGATCGAATCCAGGCCCAGCCCGGCGTTGAACAGCGGCGCCTCCGGGTCGATCTCGGCCGCCGTCACGCCGTCCAGGTTCAGGCTGTCGACCAGCAGGTCGGCGAGTTCGCGTTCGGCATCGGTTTGCACGGGCATGGCACGAAAGTTGTGTGACAGGGCCGCAACGATCCTGCATCGGGCCGCCCGGCGCAAGCGCGGACCCGACTGCAGCAGGTGCCAGCCAGCCACCGACGCGGGCCGGGCGCCTTCAGGAAGCGCCCGGAGCGTCCGCTATCATGCGCACCCGTTCAGCGAACACGCGCACCGCACCGTCCAGGATGGCCAGCCCAGAAACGCCCGCCGCCCCTGCAGCTCCCGTGGATTGCGACGTCCTGGTGATCGGCGGCGGTCCCGCCGGGAGCACTGCAGCCACCCTACTGGCGCGCCGCGGCTGGCGCGTGGTCATGCTGGAGAAGGACGCGCATCCGCGCTTCCACATCGGCGAATCGCTGCTGCCGATGAATCTGCCGATCCTCGAGCGCCTGGGCGTGCTCGACCAGGTGCGCGCCATCGGCGTGCACAAGGCCGGGGCCGATTTTCCGGTGCACCTGCCCGGCCAGCCCTGGGACGGGACCACCCACGTGTTCCGCTTCGACCGGGCGCTCTCGCCGGCATTCGGCCATGCCTACCAGGTCCGCCGCTCCGAGTTCGACCAACTGCTGTTCGAACACGCGCGCGCCAATGGCGTCGACGCGCGCGAACGCACCCGCGTGCTGCGCATGGATGCCGGCGACGACGGGCGCCCCGCGCGCGTCCACGCGGTCGGCCCCGACGACCAGGCGCTGGCGTTCCGCCCGCGCTATCTCGTCGACGCCAGCGGCCGCGACACCTTTCTCGGCAACAGGCTCAAGCTCAAGCAGAAGAGCGCCAGGCATCAGTCGGCGGCGATCTTCAGCCACTTCCGCGGCGTGCGCCGGCGCGAGGGCGAGGACGCGGGCAACATCACCGTCGACCGTTTCGAGTACGGCTGGTACTGGCTGATCCCGCTGCGCGATGACGTGATGAGCGTGGGCGCGGTGTGCTTCCCCGAGTACCTCAAGCAGCGCCGCGGCGACAACGAGGCGTTCCTGATGCAGACCCTGCAGCGCACGCCCAGCGTGTGGGAGCGCATGCGCGATGCCGAGCGCGTGGCGCCGGTGCACGCCACCGGCAACTACTCCTACCAGTGCAGGCGCATGTCGGGGCCGGGCTGGGTGATGGCCGGCGATGCCTTTGCCTTCATCGACCCGGTATTTTCCTCGGGCGTCTACCTGGCCATGAACAGCGCTGAGCATGCAGTGGATGTGGTCGACGGCGCACTACGCGAACCGGCACGCGAGGCGGCGCTGCAGCGGGCCATGGACCGGCGCCTGCGCCGCGGGCTGAAGCATTTTTCGTGGTTCATCCACCGCTTCACCACGCCGGTGATGCAGCGCCTGTTCTCGGCGCCGCGCAACGACTGGCAGCTGGAGCAGGCCGTGGTCTCGATGCTGGCCGGCGACGTGTTCGACAACCGCGAGGTGCGCTGGCGCCTGTACCTGTTCCGCACGATCTACCTGCTCAATGCCGTGGCGATCGCGCCGCAGGCGCTGCGCGGCTGGCTGGCCCGCCGCCGCCAGGTGGGTGCAGCGTTCAGTGGCGACACCCTGCACGAGGGCAATCCGTGAGCCGGCCCGCACCCGTGCCGCCGGCCGCGCCCCGCCTGCGCGTGGAGTACGTCGACGATGGTGCTGCAGCGGAACTGCTGACGCGCCACGACGTGCTGGCCGTGCTCGGCTTTGGCGATGGCGCGCCGCGCCTGGACGACCCGCGCTACCTGCGTGTTCCACTGCAGCCCTACGGGCCTGCGCCGCTGGAGGTCTGGCATGCGCAGGCACCGGTACGCAGCGGGCGCGAGGGCGAGATCGCCTGGTCGTGCGACGGCCAGCTCCTGTTCGGCGTGATCGAGGTCGACGAGCCGGCCGGGCACACCGGCGATGGCGACAACAGCGGCATCCTGCTGGCCGCCGACCACGCCTATCGCCAGCTCACGCGCTTCGTCGGCGGTAGCGAGTACCCGCACCTGCTGCGGATCTGGAATTACCTGGACGCGATCACCCTGGGCGAGGGGGACGCCGAGCGCTACCGGCAGTTCTGCGTGGGACGCGCGCGCGGGCTGGGGAATTTCGACACCACGTCGCTGCCGGCAGCCACCGCGATCGGCCGCTGCGACGACGCACGCACGGTGCAGGTCTACTGGCTGGCGGCACGCGTGCCGGGCGCGCCGGTGGAAAATCCACGCCAGGTCAGCGCCTACCGCTATCCGCGCCAGTACGGGCCGCAGCCGCCGAGCTTCGCGCGCGCGATGCTGCCGCCGCCCGGCGGCACGATGCCGTTGCTGCTCTCGGGCACCGCGGCGGTGGTCGGGCACGCGTCGTGCCACGCCGCCGACGAGCTGTTGGCGCAGTTGGACGAGACCTTCGCCAACTTCGATGCGCTGCTGGCCGCAGCCCGCGAGCGCGAACCCGCCCTGCCCGAGCACTTCGGCGCCGGCACCCGGCTCAAGGTCTACGTGCGCGATCGCGCCGACCTGCCCGTGGTCGAGCGCGCCCTCGAAGCGCGCTTCAGCGACCGCGTGCCGCGAATCCTGCTGCATGCGGCGATCTGCCGGCGCGAGCTGGCGGTGGAGATCGACGGCGTGCACGACGCGGGCTGACGTCGCTGCATTGTCATCTCGACCGCAGGGAGAGATCTGCTCTCCGCGATGAAGCGCAGGCTTCAGACAGCATCGCAGCCCGGGGCGGATATGCCGCCCGATCTGTCATCTCGACAGCAGGGAGAGATCTACTTCCAGCAGCCGGGAAGCCCAGTGGTGTTCGAGACCACCTGACCACAGCAAAGCAGCCTTCGGACAGGGCCACAGCGCCCCGGGCGGGGATGGCGCCCCGCTCGGGCAGACGTCCCTGTCCGCACTCGCGGCCGCGGCACATCCGTGTGCCGCTGGCGCCATCCCCGCCCGCGTCACTGCGGCCTCGCGACGTTGATGACACCACTTCGGTTGGCGGTTTCCAGGGCGCGGCAGGCGAGAGAGTGCCCGATGAGTTCAAGACGTCCCGTCAAGGCTGCGTGCTTGGAAAAGCTGTCGACGAAGCGTCGCAACAGCAGGAGCGCTGAGCCGCGTCCTGGCGGCCGGGGATCGCGACAGGCAAAACATGGATGCTTTGCGCACGAGTCGGGGCTGGATGAGCGTGGATGGCCCTGCGCGGCATGCCGCGCATCCGCGCAAACACCCGGCGCGCTGCGCCGGGCCGGGCCGCGCAGCGGCCCTGACCGAGTGAAAAGCGATCCCCGGCCGGCAGGGTGCGTCGTCTAACCGAGGGCGCGCCCTCCCGTCCCAACCGCATCGGCTCCCGCCTACGACGGCATCCACACGTCCACCGCTGCCTGTTGGGTCACAATCGCCCCACACCCGTCGTCCCGTCATCGGGCATCACGCCTGCACTCTTGGAGAACGCACATGGGAATGGTCAGCCTGGTCTGGGGCATCCTGGCAATGGTCTGGATGGTCTTCGCCCTGATTCCGCTGGTCGGCATCACCAACTGGCTGCTGATCCCGTTTGCGGCAGTCGGCGCGATCATCGCCGCGGTCGGGCTGCTGTTCACCCGTACCGGACGACGCGGCCGCGCCAAGGCCGGACTGGTGCTCAACGGCATCGTGATCTTCGTGGCGATCTGGCGCCTGGGGCTGGGCGGCGGCCTGATCTGACCGCCCCGCTTGGACATTCCGTCGCCGTCCCGGCTCCGGGGCGGCGCGTAGAATGCGGGGCATGGCCTATCCCGATACCCGACTGCGGCGGATGCGCCGCGACGACTTCTCGCGCCGGTTGATGCGCGAGACCGTGCTCACCGCCAACGACCTGATCTACCCGGTCTTCGTGCACGAAGCCGCCGGCCGCGCGCCGGTGCCGTCGATGCCCGGCGTCGAGCGCCTGTCGATCGACGAGCTGCTGCGCGTGGCCGAGACCGCCAGCGAGCTGCGGATTCCCGCCCTGGCGCTGTTTCCGGTCACTGCGCCCGAGGCCAAATCGCTCGATGCCGCGGCCGCGTGGGACGACGACGGCCTGTGCCAGCGCGCGGTGCGCGCGCTCAAGGCGCGCTTCCCGCAGCTGGGCGTGATCACCGACGTCGCACTCGACCCCTATACCGCGCACGGCCAGGACGGCCTGCTCGACGACGACGGCTACGTGATGAACGACGCCACGGTGGACGCACTGGTGCGGCAGGCGCTCTCGCATGCGCGCGCCGGCGCCGACGTGGTCGCGCCGAGCGACATGATGGACGGCCGCATCGGTGCGATCCGGCTTGCGCTGGAGGAAGCCGGATTCGTCCACACCCGCATCCTGGCCTATGCGGCCAAATACGCCTCGGCCTTCTACGGCCCGTTCCGCGATGCGGTCGGCTCGGCCGCCGCGCTCGGCAAGGCCGACAAGACCACCTACCAGATGGACCCGGCCAACAGCGACGAAGCCCTGCGCGAGGTCGCGCTCGACCTCGACGAGGGCGCGGACATGGTGATGGTCAAGCCGGCCCTGCCCTATCTGGACATCGTGCGCCGGGTGAAGGACGCGTTCGGCGTGCCGACCTTCGCCTACCAGGTCAGCGGCGAGTACGCGATGCTCAAGGCCGCCGCCGCCAATGGCTGGCTCGACGAGCGCGCCTGCGCGCTGGAGGCGCTGGTGGCGATCCGCCGCGCCGGTGCCGACGGCGTGCTGACCTACTTCGCGCTCGACGCGGCACGCTGGCTGCGCGAGGACTGAGCCGGAGCGTTCCCGACGCGGCGCTGCGGGCCTTGTCCGTCGGGCCGGGTGCATGGCCGACGGTAGGCGCGACCGCCGGCGGACGCCGACGCTCTGCAAACCCGTCCGCTGCCGCGGTGCGCCGTGCAAAGGCCGGCACCGACGTTCTATGCTGCGTCGGGCCGGCGCACTGCGCCCCGACCCTCCCTGCGGGCCGACATCTCGAGGAAGCTCATGAGCAAGTTCGCCGTGTTCGGACATCCGGTCTCGCATTCGCTTTCGCCGCAGATCCACGCTGCATTTGGCCGCCAGACCGGCATCGCGCTCCAGTACCAGGCGATCGATGCCACGCCCGAACGCTTCTTCGAGATGCTGGAAACCTTCGCCGCGAACGGTGGCGCAGGCGCCAACGTCACCCTGCCGCTCAAGGAATCAGCCTTCGCGCTGAGTGCGACGACCACGGTGCGCGCGCGCCGCGCGGGCGCGGTCAACACCCTCGCGCGGCTCGACGGACAGTGGCACGGCGACAACACGGACGGTGCCGGGCTGGTCCGGGACCTCACCGGCCGCCACCAGCTGGACCTGCGCGGGCGCCGCACCCTGTTGATCGGTGCCGGCGGGGCGGCGCGTGGCATCGCGCCTTCGCTGCTGGATGCAGGCATCGCCAGCCTGTTCCTGGTCAACCGCACCTCGCAGCGTGCCGACGCACTGGCCGACGTCCTGGGCGATCCGGCGCGGGTACATCCGCGGCATATCGGCGACCTGCGCGAGCTGGGCGAATTCGACCTGGTCGTCCACGCAACCTCGGCCGGCCGCGGCGGCGAACTGCCGCACCTGCCCAGGTCGCTGCTGGGCATGCGCAGCGTGGCCGTCGACCTGAGCTACGGCGAGGCCGCCATTCCGTTTCTGGCCTGGGCCCGCGCCCACGGCGCCCACCGCGCCATCGACGGCCTGGGCATGCTGGTCGAACAGGCCGCCGAGAGCTTCGCCCTGTGGCACGGCGTGCGCCCGCACACCGACGAGGTCTTTGCCGAGCTGCATGCGCGGCATGCGGCGCTGGTGACGGCGGACTGAGCCGCCGGTACGACCGCGGCAACGGCTAAGGAGCTCTGCCGGGGCCGGATTAATTGCGCCTTCGCCGGTCGCGAAGAGACGAACGGCTAGAGGCTCCGGAGACTGGATTTCCCCCTTCGGTCTAGATGACAGTTTTGGGCATTGTCATCCGACCAGCCAGGCGATCATCTCCGCGTCTGCGCTGCCAGGCGGCATCTGTGTTGTCGTGCGGCATCGGTGTTGTCGCGGCATCTGCGTAGGCAATGCAGGACCTTCGGTGTCATGTCGACCGAAGGGAGAAATCTTCCTGCAGCGCCTGCCGCCCTACAGCAAGCCCTCGCGCTTGATCGCCAGGTAACGCTCCACCAGCGCCGCCGGCAGCTGTTCGGCGGTCACGTCCAGTACCTGCACGCGATGGTGTCGCAGCGCGTCGTGGGCGGCGGCACGCTGGGCCAGGTAGCGCGCGGTGGCGCCGGCGCGGACGGCCGCCTGCAGGTCGTGCACGTCCTGTTCGAGTACTTCGTCGAGTGCCCGCTCGCGCAGCGAGGCCACCACGACCAGGTGCCGCTTCTGCAGCATGCGCACCGCGGCCAGCACGTCCTCGATGTCTTCGTCGCGCAGGTTGGTAACCAGCATCAGCAGGGCGCGGCGACGCTGGCGCAGCGAGAGCTCGGTGGCGGCGGCGAGGTAGTCGGTGGCGACCGGTTCGGGTTCGAGGTCGTAGCTCGCGCGCAGCAGGGTGTCGATGGCGGCCATGCCGCGGCGCGGCGGCACCCAGCGGCGTTCGCCGCCGGTGGCCAGCAGGCCGACCGCGTCGCCCTGGCGCAGCGCCAGGTAGGCGACCAGCAGCGAGGCGTCGAGCGCCTGGTCGAAATGCGCCAGCGCCCCGCCCGCGTGGGCGGGTGCGGGATCGCGCGCCAGCATGCGGCGTCCGGTGTCGAGCACGACCACCAGTTGCTGGTTCTTCTCGTCCTGGTATTCGCGCGAGATCAGCTTGCGTGCGCGCGAGGTGGCCTTCCAGTCGATCTGGCGCAGGCTGTCGCCGACGCGGTACTCGCGCATCTGGTGGAAGTCGGTACCTTCGCCGCGGCGGCGCCTGACATGCGCACCCATCAGCCGCGAGGCCTGCTCGGCGCTGACCAGGGCGAACTTCGTCAGCGGCGCGAAGTTGGGGAATACGCGCACCCGCTGCGAGGCACCGGCCAGGCACAGCTGGCGCCACAGCCGCAGCGGCGCGTGCATCGACACGTGCACGCCATCGAAGGCGAAGCTGCCGCGCGCATCGGGCCGCATCCGGTAGCCGAACTCCGACACATTGCCCGGCGTCAGCGTCAGCCGTCGCGGCAGGCCTTCGACCTCCCAGCCACCGGGATGCAGGTCGTGCACGTCCACGCGCACGCTGCGCGCGCCGGGTTCGAGCTCCAGCCGGACCTCGCGCTCCACGCCCAGCGCCAACGCCTCGGGCACCTGTCGCGCCACGTCCGGCAACGGCGTGCGCAGCAGCAGGACCAGGTCGAATGCGCCCAGCAGCCCCAGCGCGCTGCCGGCCAACCCCCAGGCGAGCGCGGGCAGCCAATCGATACTGACCGCCACGCCCAGCACGCCCCAGGCCACGGCCAGGACGATCAGGGTCGGCGCAGGTCGCGGCAGGAAACGGCGGCGGACGGGTCCCGCATTGGCAGGCACGGAGCTCACTTGCGCGGCGCGTCCACCCTGGCCAGCAGCGCGCGCAGCACCTGGTCGGCATCCTGGCCCTCGATCTGCAGCTCCGGCGCCAGCGCGATGCGGTGGCGCAGCGCCGGCAGCGCGATCTCGCGCACGTCGTCGGGGGTGACGAAATCACGGCCCGACAGCACCGCATGCGCGCGCGCCGTGCGCACCAGCGCCAGGCTGCCGCGCGGGCCGGCGCCCAGCGCGATGCCCGGCCAACTGCGCGTGGCCGCGGCGATGCGCACCGCGTAATCGATCACCGCCGGATCGAGCGTGGTCGCGGCCGTGCCCTGCTGCAGGGCGACGATGCCGTCGGCCTCGAGCACCTGCGCCACCTGCTCCAGGTCGAAGCCGGCGGCGACGCGGTCGTGGCTGATCGCGGTCACCATCGCCACCTCGTCGGCGTGCGCGGGATAGTCGATCAGCACCTTGAGCAGGAAGCGGTCGAGCTGCGCTTCGGGCAGCGGGTAGGTGCCCTCCTGCTCCACCGGGTTCTGCGTGGCCAGCGTCATGAACGGCGGCGGCAGCGCGAAGCTCTGGCCCTCGATGGTGACCTGCTGCTCCTGCATCGCCTCCAGCAGCGCCGACTGGGTCTTGGCCGGCGCGCGGTTGATCTCGTCGGCCAGCAGCAGGTTGGTGAAGATTGGCCCGCGGCGCATGCTGAAGGTCTCGCTGCGCGCATCCCACACCGCGTGCCCGCTGACGTCGCTGGGCATCAGGTCGGGGGTGAACTGCACGCGCGCGTGGCCGCAGCCCAGCGCGCGCGCCAGTGCCCGCACCAGCAGGGTCTTGCCCAGGCCGGGCACGCCCTCGATCAGCACGTGGCCACCGGCGAGCAGCGCGACCAGGATCTGGTCGAGCACCTCGGCCTGGCCGATGAAGGCCTTGGACACTTCCTCGCGCACGCGCGCCACGCGTTCGACCAGGACATCGCCGGTGACCGGCGCGGACGTGCGTTGGGTTTGGGTCATAGTCGTTTTCTCATTTCGACAAGTCGGGCGATGCGCAGCCGGAAGTCGCCGGCATCGCGCGGGCGTGGGGAACGCAGGGCATGTTCGATATCCGGCGACGGCAGGCCGGTGCGTGCAGCGATGGCCTCGGCCTGGGCCACGCCCTCGAGCGCGGCGGCGAGCGGATCGCGATGCCGCAGCCGCACCAGGAAGGCATCACGCATGGCCCCGTGCAGCAGCGAGGACAGGCCATGGCGGCGCAGGTGTTCGCCACTGGCCTGGACGTGCTCGAGCAGCGAGCGGCGCTCCTGCGGTGGCGGCGGCAGGGCCGGCCCGATGCGCTGCACGCGCATCCACAGCCAGGCCAGCAGCGCCAGCAGCAGCGGCAGCCACGCCATCCATGCGCGCTCGAGCAGCAGCCGCCACAGCGGCGGCACGTCGGCGGCGTAGACCAGGTGGATGCGGCCGTGGCCGTAGTTGGGCGCCAGCAGCTGCCGGGTCAGGGCCAGGTGCGACACTTCGCTCAGGCCCCGGTTCTCCATGAAGTCGGCCTGTGCGAGCACGTCGACCAGTCCTTCGCCGCGCGCCATCCGTGCATGCACGAAGCCGGCCTCGAAATCGCCCCACGACGACTGCGGATCCACGCGCGGGATGAAGCGGGTGCCACTGCAGAATTCGACGTGGCGTTCCTGGCCGGGCACGTGCAATGCCTCGCAGCGGCTGCGCCCGGGCTGCAGTTCCAACCCGAGCCGCTCCAGCAGTTCGGGCGCGCGCACCGCGGCGCCGCGGCCCGCGCGCGGCGTCGTGACCAGCAGGTGGCCGCCGGCGTCCACCCAGTCGAGCAATGCGTCGATGTCGCGCGCCACCAGCGTGCGCGGATCGCCCAGCAGGACCACGGTGTCGCGCCGCGCGGGGCGATGGTTGGCGAGGTCCAGCCGCTGCCGCGATTGCGCGTCCACGCCGTCCGCACGCAACGCCAGCTTCAGCGCGTACAGCGGGTTGTACGCCGCTTCGCCCGCGGGCGGCAGCGCGCGCGCCTGCGGCACGCGGTGGTAGTTGTGGTTCCACCATGCCGCCAGCAGCGCCGTGGCCAGCAGGCCCAACAACACCAGCGCGGGCGCGCGCAGCCGGCTCATCGGGCCCATCCGAAGCGCAGCGACAGTTCGCCCAGCAGCGATTCGAATTCGTCGTCGCGCGGCAGCCGCTGCGCATAGGCCGCCAGCTGCCAGACCCGCACGGTGCGCGCGAAGACCTCGCGGTCGGCCGGTTCCGGCATGCCGCGCGAGGCGCGCATGCACTCGGCCTCGGTCGCGCCCGGCACCAGCGCGCTGCCGATGCGTGCGGCCATGGCCTCGACGCTGCCGCGGTAGAGCAGGGCCAGCGCGCGCCGCGACCGGCCTTCACGCCACAGGCGTCGGGCCTGCACGGCCAGGTCGTCCGACAGCACTTCGGCCTCGGGCGCGGCGCTGACGGTGACTTCGCTGTCCGGCACCCGGGTCGCACCGAAACTGCGCATCCACGGCAGCCAGTGGCGCGCGGTCAGCGCCAGCGCCAGCACCACCAGGCCCAGCACGATCCACAGCCCGAACTCCGCGGCCACGGCCAGCACCCGCCCCAGCGACTGCAGCCAGGGCGGCGTCGAACGCTGCGGCTCGGGCGCGTCCTTCCGCTTCTGCCAGACCATCACGGTCCGGCTGCGGTCCAGCAGCGGGTCCTCGTAGGCGCGCTTGACCGCCTGCCGGAACGGCGCATGGTCGACCACCGCGTCCTCGCCGAACACGCGCGGCAGCGTCGGCGCGGGCGTGCGCTCTTCCGCGTCCGCGGTCGTCCCCGCGCCTGCACGCTGCCTGTCGGGTTCGCGCTGCTCCTGCAGGCCTTGCCCGAGCTGCGCCTGCGCCTGCGGCGCCAGCAGCGGCAGCACGGCCGCCGCCAGCAGCACCAGCGCAGCGTGGGCCAGGCGCGCGCGCATCCGGCGCAGCACGATCTCGATATCCCAGGCCTCGATCCGCACCCGGCGGTTGAGGTACAGGCCGAAGCCGGCGCCGACGTGGAAGGGTTCCACCACCGAGATCGCGAGCCACAGCGCGGCGTTGAACGCCAGCTGCGCGGCGCGCGGCGGATCCTGGGTGACCAGCGTCCACATGGCGCGTGCCGATTCGGACAGCAGTTGCTCGGGCACGAACATCAGCACCAGCGACAGCAGCGACACCGCCAGCACGGCCACGAACAGCAGGCAGGCCCCGGCCAGCAGCAGGGCGTGGCCCTGGATGCCGTCGACGATCACCGCGCGTCGCTGCGCCAAGGCGGCCCCGGCGCCGCCCTCCAGCAGTTCCACCGGCATCGCGATCGAACGCCACGGACTGGCCCGGCGCCAGCCCAGGCGCGCGCCGATCCCGCGCCAGCTGCCGCTGCGCTGCGCCGCGAGGGTCTGCCGCGTCGTGGGCGCATCGCCAAACACCGCGCGCGAGAGCACGAACAGCACGACGCGGTCGAACAGCGGCAGCAACCACCACATCGCCAGCGCAGCCAGCCACAGCGCATCGACTGCCCAGGCCGCCGCATTGAACAGGGCGAACACCGGCAGGGTCACGATCGCCCATGGCCGCCAGATTTCGCGCGCATGCCGGCGCACCAGCGCGTTGCCCAGCTCCATCGCCTCCCAGGGCGAACGCGGACGCAGCTCGACGCGGACCTGGTCAAGGCGCACGGGCGGGTGCCTGTTTGTCTCGCTGCTGCCGTCCACGGCGGGCCATCGGCATCTCCGGACCGCCCGGGTGCGCGCTCGATCGCCGGTCGCCCGACAAGACGGCGCTACCGTGCCGCGCCAACGCGTCATGGCCTCGCCCACCCAGCACCAGCCAGCCCAGCACCAGCGCCCACAGCAGCGCGCCCACGCCGAACTTCACCGGGGCCGGGATCGACCCGGTCGACGACCAGAACGCCTCGACGAAGGCCGCGAACACCAGCATCGCCAGAATCCCCAGGCACAGTCGCGCGCCCACCCTGCCCGCCTCGGCCAGCGCATCGACGCGGCGCAGCCGCCCCGGTGCCAGCAGGGCAAGGCCCAGGCGCAGCCCGGCTGCACCCGCGATCACGATCGCGCTCAGCTCCGGTGCCGAATGCCCGGCCACGAAGCGCCAGAACGGATCGCCATGGCCGATCGCCTGCAGGTGGCCGGCGACCACGCCCAGCACCACGCCGTTGAACACCAGCACGAAGGCGGTCCCCACGCCCGCCAGCAGGCCCGAGGCGAAGGTGCGGAAACCGATGCTGACGTTGTTGTAGATGTAGTAGCCGAACATGGCCATGTCGCTGCCGCTCTCGCGGCCCAGCCGGTGGCTGCCGTCGGCCGGGTCGTACATGGCCTCGAAACTGGCCAGCTGCTGCGGATCGAACACGCTGTGCGCCAGCTCCGGCCACTGCTGCACGGCGAAAAACAGCGCCACGCCCGGCACCACGAACAGCACCGCCGCCAGCCACAGGCAGCCGCGCTGGGCGCGGACCAGGCGCGGGAAGTCGGCGGCCAGGAAGCGCAGCGCGCGCCGCCAGGCCGGCGGCGGCGCGCGATAGAGCACGTCATGGCCGCGCTGCATCAGCGCCTGCAGCTGCTCGGTCACCTGCGGGCTGTAGCCGCGCCTGCGCGCCAGCGCCAGTTGCTGGCACAGCCGCCGGTAGCGCGTGGGCACCTCCTCGTCGCGCGGCACCCCATCGAGGCGGCGCGTGGCGCCGCGCGTGTCCAGCCAGCGCTCGAACCCGCGCCATTCGGACGCGTGGCGGGCGACGAAGGCGTCCTGCCTCATGCGCGCCGCCCCAGCAGCCACTGCGCGATCGCCGACAGGCGCGACACCCCCAGCGCACCCTGCGCGCCGGTGAGCGGCCCGGCGATGCCGGCAAGTTCCTCCTGGCGCTGCGGTGTGAGCGTATGCGCACGCTCGGCGAAGGCGATCAGCGCGGCCTGCTCGTCCGGCAGCAGCGGCACCGTGGGGGCGAAGGCAGGGGCGGGCGGCAAGGCGGCACCGACGCCACGTCGCGGTGCGTGCACCACCATCGTGCGCGCGACGATGTCGCCCAGGCGCCGGCTCCAGGGATCGACCAGGCTCGAGGCCAGGCCGAACGCATAGCCCAGCGGCAGCATGTCGACCGTGCGCATCAGGTTGCGCACGAACGAGGCCATCCAGCCCACCGGCGCGCCGTCGGCCGACACCACGCGCAGGCCCATCGCGCGCTTGCCCGGGGTCTGCCCGTGCCACATCGCCTCGAACACGACGGGATAGGCCCAGATCACCAGGAACAGGAGCACCAGGTAGACGCCCATGCCGAAGCGCCCGAGCATCAGGAATACCGTCGCGGCCAGCAGGACCAGGCCGAAGCGGATCAGCAGGTCGATCAGCCAGGCGAATGCGCGCGGCACCGGGCCAGCGGCCGGCAGGCGCAGGGCGACGCCCTCGGGCGTGTGGATCTCACGGACGGTATCGAGCATCAGCCGATCGATGCCGCGCACGCGGCCGGACCCGGTACGCGCGTCCCGGCGTCCAGCTCCATGGCCCCCTGTTTGCGCTGCTCCCCGTGCACCGGGCTACTGTACGCGAGCGCTCCGCTCAGAGGGAGGCGGCGGCGTCGAGCAGGTAGTCGTCCTTGAGCCGCACGTAGTGCTGCGCGCTGTAGTGCAGGCCTTCGATCTGCGCGGCGTCGAGCTTGCGCACCAGCCGCGCCGGATTGCCCAGCCACAGTTCGCCCTCGCCGACCACCTTGCCGGGCGAGACCAGCGCATTGGCGCCGACGAAACCGTGCTTCCTCACGACGGCGCCATCCATCACCACCGCGCCCATGCCGATCAGGCAGGCGTCCTCGATGCGGCAGGCGTGGATGATCGCGCGGTGGCCGATGGTCACGTCCTCGCCGATCACGGTGGCGAAGCCGCCATCCTTCAGGTGCGGGCCGTCGTGGCTGACGTGCACCACCACCCCGTCCTGCAGGTTGCTGCGCGCGCCGATGCGGATGAAGTTGACGTCGCCGCGGACCACGGCCATCGGCCAGATCGACACGTCGTCGCCCAGCACCACGTCGCCAATGACCTGGGCGGAGGGGTCGACGAAGACGCGTTCGCCCAGCTGGGGCAGACGGCCGCGGTAGGGGCGCAGGCGGGAAGTCATGGGCGCCATTGTAGGGCAGGGCACGTGGCCGGCCCGACTACACTGCGCGGCATGCATCCGGCAGCCGACGACACGCCCCTGGCCGAACTCGGCCCGACCCTGGACCGCCTGCGCGCCGCCTGGCAGCGGGCCAGGCCCGGCCTGGCGCAGCGCCGCGACGACCTGGAGCGCCTGCGCACGGCGCTGAAGGCGCGACTGCCGGAGATGGCCGAGGCAATCGCCGCCGACTTCGGCCACCGCTCGCGGCATGAATCGATGATCGCCGACGGCATGACCGTGCTGGCCGGGATCGACCACCTGCGCCGCCACCTGCGCGGCTGGATGCGGCCGCGCCGCGTCGGCGTGGGCTGGCGCTTCTGGCCGGCGCGCGCGCAGCTGCGCAGCGAGCCGGTGGGCGTGGTCGGGGTGATCTCGCCCTGGAACTACCCGGTCAACCTGGCCCTGGTGCCGCTGGCTACCGCCATCGCCGCCGGCAACCACGTGTTCCTCAAGCCCTCCGAACACACGCCGCGCAGCGCGGCCTTCCTGCGCGCGCTGCTGGCCGACGTGTTTCCGGCCGACCGCGTCGCCGTGGCCACCGGCAATGCCGAGGTCGCTGCCGCCTTCGCCGCGCTGCCGCTGGACCACCTGGTGTTCACCGGTTCGACCGCCGTCGGGCGCAAGGTGATGGCCGCCGCCGCGGCCAACCTGACGCCGCTGACGCTGGAGCTGGGCGGCAAGTCGCCGGCGATCGTGTGCGCCGACATCGACATCGAGCGCGTGGCTGCGCGGCTCGCCACCGGCAAGTGGTTCAACGCGGGCCAGACCTGCATCGCGCCCGACTACGTGCTGCTGGTGGGCGATGCCGCGCGCCGCGATGCGCTGGTGCGGGCGCTGCGTGCCGAGGTGGCCGCGCGCTACGGCGACTTTCGCGAACCCGGCGACTACAGCCGCATCATCAACGATGCCCATTACGGGCGGCTGCAGGCCTACCTCGACGATGCCCGCGCGCGCGGCCTGCAGGTATTGCCGCTGGCCGATGCGCACGATCCTTCACGCCGCCTGTTCGCGCCGACCCTGGTGCTGGATCCGGATGCGGACGCGCCGCTGATGCGCGAGGAGATCTTCGGCCCGATCCTGCCGATCGTGCGCGTGGATTCGGTCGACGCCGCCATCGCCTTCGTCAACGCGCGCGCGCGGCCGTTGGCGCTGTACCCCTTCAGCGACGACCGCGCGAGCGTCGAGGCGATCCTGCGCGGCACCCTGGCCGGCGGGGTCACCGTCAACGACACCCTGGTGCATTTCGGCATCGACGCCCTGCCCTTCGGCGGCATCGGCGCCAGCGGCATGGGCGCCTACCACGGCCGTGCCGGCTTCGACGCGATGAGCAAGCAACTGCCGGTGCTGTGGCAGCCGCGCCGTGCCGGCAGCGACCTGCTCAGGCCGCCGTATGCGAGGGTGGCGCGCTTCATCGATCTGCTGGTGCGCTGAACCATGATCGCGCCGCTCCCACCCGGGCTGGACGATGACGAGATCGCCCTGCGCGACAGCCTGCCGCGGCCGCCGCCGCTGCAGCCGCTCGCGACGACCGGTGTCTGGATCGTCGAATGGCGCGACGACGACGGGCCCAGGCCCGGCACGGCCCTGCGGCAGTGGCTGGAGGCGCGCTATCCGGGCTGGTCGCGCCTGGTCGCATGCCGCGGCAGGAACGACCTGGTGGCCGCGATCAAGGCCGCCACCTGGTTCGCGCGCGATGCCAGGGCCAGCCCGATCCTGCACCTGGACGCACGCTGCGACGCGGACGGTGTGGAAGGTACCGGCCACGACGGCCGGACCGAGCGGATCACCTGGCACGAGCTGGCTCCGCACCTGGCCGCCCTCAACATCGCCACGCGCTGCAACCTGATGCTGGTCTGCGGCGCGGGCGAGGATGATGTCGCCGCGCAGCTGGTCACGGCCGGCCCGCGCCTGCCCTGCGTCGCGGTCGTCGCGCCAACGGTCGCGGTCGCGCCGGCTCCCTGGCTGATCGGCATGCGCCGGCTGTACCGGTGCTGGCACGACGGCCTGCCGGGCGTGGAGGACGCGTCGGCGGCGATGGCGCCGGCCAACCTCGGGGCCACCTCGATGCCGGACCTGGCCCATGCGGAACTGGTGGCGCGGCTGCTCCGCGCCACCCGGCCCGGACACCTCGCGCCGGGCGGCAATGCGGCCGGGATCGTGGCCTGGCTGCGCGGCACCACGCCGGACGCGGTCGCGCCGGCCGATGCACGCTGGCCGGCACTGCCGCGGCAGGTGCAGCGCTACTGGCGCTCGCTGCTGCTGACCGACCTGTATCCGCTCAACCTGGCGCGCTTCGACTTCGATGCCAGGACCGCGACGTGGCGGATCCTGCAGGCCCGCGGACTCGCCTGAGCAGCGACGAGGCGCCGGCACGGCCTGTCGCGGGCAGCGGCCGGGTCCGCCCGGGGCGATGAAGCCAGGCTTCCGGTCACGGCCCAAGCTCAGGAACAGCGCGGCCGGCCGTTACAGGGGCGAGACACTCCGTCCGCCAACGTTGCGATCCCAGGAGCATGGCCATGCGTTGCCACATCCGGGTGCCTGCACTCCACGGATGCCCGCCGCCGGATCGCAGCCGGCGCGGGTGCGCCGCTCCGCTGCCGGCGCGTGCGTCCGCGCGGGGCACAGGACAGCCTGTCCCTGCCCGGCAGGCACGGCAATGAACCCGCGGCGCTGCCCGGACCCGCCGCCTCCGTGCCCCGCTGCGCCGGACGCACAGACGATGGACCAGGTCTGGATCCGCAACCTGCTCGACGCGGGCGACGAGGTCATCTATTTCAAGGACCTGCAGAGCCGCTTCATCCGGGTCAGCCTGGGCATGGCCGAGCTGCATGGCTACTCGCAGGCGCAGATGTACCAGCTCAGCGACGCCGACCTGTTCGACGAGGCGCATGCCGCCGCCGCCCTGTCCGACGAGCAACGGATCATCCGCACCGGCGTGCCGATGGTGAACCAGGAAGAATGCGAAAGCTTCGTCGACAGGCCGACGCGCTGGGTGGCCACCAGCAAATTTCCACTGCGCGACCTCGGCGGCACGATCATCGGGACGTTCGGCATTTCGCGCGACATCACCCGCCGGGTCGTCGCCGAGCAGGCGATGGAGCGCCTGGCCGAGCGATCGGCCGCGGCCAACGCCGGGCTGGCCCGCGTCGAGGCGCAGCTGCGCTCGGTGCTCAACGGCTCGTCCGATGCGATCGCGCAATACGCCCCTGATCTGCGCTACCGCTACATCAATCCGGCAGGCGAGCGCCTGCGCGGCAGCACGCTCGCGGAACTGGTCGGTCGCACCGATCGCGAGATCGGCTCCGACCCCGACCTGGCGGCGCAATGGGAAGCGGCGCTGCGCCAGGTCCTGGATACCGGCACGCCGGGCGAGTTCGAGTTCTCGGCGGCCTTGCCCGATGGCGGCGAAGGCTGGTTCCACAGCACCCTGTCGCCGGAAACCGACCTGTCCGGCGCCGTCATCGGGGTGCTCGCCTCCACCCGCGACGTCACCGTGGGCAAGCTCGCCGAACGGGCGCTTGCCCACCAGGCGCTGCACGACCCCGTCACGGGCCTGGCGAACCGCTACCTGCTGATGGACCGGCTTTCGCAGTCGCTGCTGCGCCTGACCCGGGTGCCGGAGCATGTGGCCCTCATCTTCGTCGACGTCGACCATTTCAAGGAGGTCAACGACTCCTACGGCCACGAGGTGGGCGACGAAGTGCTGGTCGAACTCGGCCGGCGCCTGTCCACGCTGGCGCGCCGCGAGGACACCGTGGCCCGCCTCGGCGGCGACGAGTTCGTGGTGCTGTGCGAGAACGTACACACCACGGCAAACGTGCGCGAGATCGCCGGCAGGATGGTGCGCGCCCTGGCCGAACCGTTCGACCTGAGGTCGGGCTCGCAGGTGCGCCTGTCGGCAAGCGTCGGCCTGGCCGCAACCCGGGACGCGACGGTGCGGGCGGCCGACCTGCTGCGGCACGCCGATACCGCCATGTACCGGGTCAAGCAGCAGGGCCGCAACGGCTTCTACATGTTCGATCCCGACGCCGATGGCGAGGTCGGCGACCAGCTGCGCTTCGAGACCGAGCTGCAGCACGCCCTCGGTCGCGGCCAGTTCGCCCTCGCCTACCAGCCACTGCTTTCGCTCGCGGACCGGCGCGTGCTGGGCTTCGAAGCGCTGCTGCGCTGGCAACACCCGACCCGCGGCACCCTGCTGCCGGGCGACTTCCTCGCCACCGCCGAGCGCATGGGCCTGATGGGCCTGATCGGCGCCTGGGTGCTCGACGCCGCGTGCAGCCGTCTGTCGGCGTGGTCGCGAGGCCCCGGCCGGTGCGCGGATGCGGCACCGCTGAAGATGGCGGTCAATGTGTCGGGCAGCCAGCTGCGGGCGGCGGGATTCGCCGACCAGGTCCGCGCCGCGCTGCAGGCGCACGGCGTCGCGCCGTCATCGCTGCGGCTGGAAATCGGCGAGCGCGAACTGATCCACGAGGACGACCGCGTCGCGTTCGCGCTGGATGCGCTGGGCCGCGTCGGCGTCGAACTGGCGGTGGACGACTTCGGCGCCTCGGTGACCTCGTTGGCGCGGCTGCCCCGGATTCCGGTCAGCGTCGTCAAGCTGGGGCGCTTCACCGACCTGCGCCAGCGCGAGGTCGTGGCCGCGGTGATCGCCACCGCCCATGGCCTGGGCATGAGCGTGGTCGGCGCCGGGATCGAACAGGCCGGGCAGCTCGCCGAACTGAGCGCGCTGGCCTGCGACGACGGCCAGGGTTTCCTGCTCGGCCGGCCGCTGGACGAATCCGATGCCGAACAGCTGCTGCGCGGCGGTGCCGCACTGACGGGAATCCAGTCGCCCACGCCGGAACCGGCATAATCACGGATGGTCGGAAGGATGGACGCCGGATGCGCATCGCCAGCTGGAACGTCAACTCGCTCAACGTGCGCCTGCCGCATCTCACCCAGTGGCTGCAGTCCTTTGCGCCGGATGTGGTGGGCCTGCAGGAAACCAAGATCGACGACGCGCGTTTTCCGGACGACGCACTGGCGGCGCTGGGCTACCGTAGCGTGTTCTGCGGGCAGAAGACCTACAACGGCGTGGCGATCCTCGCCCGCGACCGCGCGCTTGCCGAGGTGCAGTACGGCATCCCCGGCTTCGAGGACGAACAGCAGCGGGTGATCGCGGCGACGGTGGGCGATGTGCGCATCGTCAACCTGTACGTGGTCAACGGCCAGGACGTGGGCACCGACAAGTACGCGTACAAACTTCGCTGGCTGGAGGCGGTGCATGGCTGGCTGGCCAGTGAACTGCAGCGGCATCCGCGGATGGTGGTGCTGGGCGATTTCAACATCGCGCCGGATGCGCGCGACGTGCATGACGCCACGGTCTGGAACGAAGACCACATCCTGACCTCGACCGCCGAGCGCGAGGCGCTGGCGCGGCTGCAGGCACTGGGGCTGCACGATGCCTTCCGCCTGCACAGCGACGAGGCCGGCATCTTCAGCTGGTGGGACTACCGGCAGGCGGCGTTCCGCCGCAACCTGGGCCTGCGCATCGACCTGACCCTGGTGTCGGACGCGCTGCGCGCGGATGCAGTGGAGTCGGGCATCGACCGCGAACCCCGAACCTGGGAACGGCCCAGCGACCACGCCCCGGCCTGGGTCAGGCTCGCAGGCTGAGCGCAACGCGCCGCACTCGCACCGTTGCACTTCGACGCGGGTCGAAGGTGACGGCAAACTCACCGCGGCATGTCTGACCACGTCCGCGGCGCTCTCGATCGGATCCCATTGCGTTGCCACGTCGGCGTTGCCACGTCGGCGTTGCCACGTCGGCGTTGCTACGTCGACTTTGGCGCTTCCACTTCAGCACTTTCGACCGTGACAAGGGGCGGTTGCGACCGGCTCCAACCTCGCGCCATGCCCAGACGCTATCCCGCTGCCATCCCGAGCGAAGCGAGGGATATTCATACCGGAGCCGGGTCGATGCAGATCCCCTCGCTGCGCTCGGGATGACAGCCTGGTATCTCTTGCAGCCGTCCCTTCAGCGCTCGCCGTCACTTCGCGACCGTGCGGCCAGGCGCCGCTGGAAACAGTGCGGACCTGCTGGGTGCTGCCAGCCCCCGGACACCTGCCCGCCATCGCCGAGGCGTCCGCCGCGGCTGTCGGTGATGAACACCGCGCACAGCCGATAGCGCTCCGTGCCGTCGATGGCATAGCCGTAACCGGTGGCGGTATCGGGCTCGGCCAGCGACAGGTCGTGGTCGGTTGCCTGCGCCAGTCCGTCCAGGCTGGCCGGCAGCACCTCGTGCTGGTGGGCATAGGCCTGCACCGCCGCCTCGATGCGCTGCAGGTCGTGCACGCGCCGTTCGTCCATGCGCGCATCGCGCTGCTGCGCGGGCGATCCAGCGACAGTCAGCGCAGCAGCCACGGTAGCCGCGATCACCGCCGCCGCAGCGGCCACCAGGATCCGTCCGTCGAGCCGCATCACGCCTCGTGCTCCTCGCGGCGCAGGTCGGCCAGATACCAGGCGAAGATCGCACCGGCGATCAGCGCGGCAACCAGCACCTTGAGCACGAAGCGCAGGCTCAACTCGCCGCCAAGCACGTTGTAGACCAGGGTGATCAGGTCGCCGATCAGGACCGCGGCAGCGATGAACAGGGTCAGGTACGTCAACCAGCGGCGCACCGCCGACAGGCGCCTGGATGCGTCCCGGCCAAGCTCGCGGCCAATACGGTGCGCGGCGAACGCGAACACCGGAAACGCCACCACCAGCGTGGCCACCGACCAGCGCATCGAGCGGCCGAGTCCCTGCACGCGGTAAGCGGGGTCGGCAGCATCCGGCAACAGGATCTCGATCAGGTCGAACAACAGGCTGCCCAGGTGCCACGCCGACAGGTAAAGCGTGGTGAACAGCACCAGGTACTGGAAGGCATCGCGCGCGGACAGGTAGGGACGCGGACGGGGCACCGGTACCGCGAAAGGCACATCGGCCCACGCCGCCAGCGGCCCCCGAATCTGCTCGACCTGCCAGCCGGCCGAGACCAGTGTGGCTTCGACCTCCTGCCGCGAAGCGCCTGCGGCCAGCGCATCACGGACAAAACGTTCGAGTTCCTGCGTCGCCGATGCCATCGTGCCTGCCTGTCGAAGGGTGGCGGTGACGCTGCCCTGCATGGACGTCGAGGTCAAGTCCGACTGCCATGGTGGAGGATGACGCTACGACGCGTCGACGGACGCGTCACGCGTCGTGGTCACACACCGGCGGGCACTGGCCTGCCCGGATCACGGCGGCGGCCATCCTTTGCAGGGCATGCCGCCGCCGTGCTGCAGATGGTCAGTCGCGCGCCTTGCCAATCACCTCGCCGGTGTTCGGATCGAGGCGCAGCTCCACGTCCTTGCCCTGCGCATCCTCGGCCTCCGCCTTCCACACGCCATCATCGAACTCGATGTCGTGCACGTTGGCGTAACCGGCGGCCGTGAGCTTGGCCTCGACGTCGGCCTTGCCCAGGTTGGCCACCTGCTCGTTGGGGTAGACCTTGCCGGTCTTGGGGTCGATCGACAGGTCGACTCGGTTGCCGTCCGCGCTACGCGCGTCGGCAGTCCACACGCCATCCTCGAATTCGACGTCGTTGACCTTGGTGTAGCCCTGCGCCTCGAGCTTGGCGCGGACCTCGGCGGCGGTCAGTGCGTCCTGCGCCATGGCAGGCAGCGCAGCGACCAGAAGGGTGGTGGCAGCCAGTGCCAGGCCAGTGCGACGGAAGGCGATTCGCTTGGACATGATTCGGTTTCCTGCATCTGCGGGGGAATGCGGATGCTGGACGCGACGGCTTCAATCGCCGGTGAAGAGCGCAGGCACGCGATGCGGGCCGTTCATCGATGCAACGACGGCGCGAAGAAGACAACGCGGAGCAGATCGGTCGACGCCCGAAACTGCCCTCCCGAGCAGAGGACGGCCCGAACAAAAAAAGGCCCGGCGTGAGCCGGGCCTCATGCGTCCATGCATGACGTGGTCGCGTCAGCGGACGCTTCCGCGGCGGAACAGGTTGACGATCGCGAGCAGGATCACCGCGCCGATCAGCGAGACCACGAAGCTCATGACGGTGATGCCATCGTTGATGGATCCGGCACCCAGCAGCGGACCGATCAGCCAACCACCGATGAACGCGCCCACGATGCCGACGACGATGTTGAGCAGGATGCCCTGCTGCCCGTCGCGCTTCATGATGATGCTCGCCAGCCAGCCTACGATGCCGCCGACGATCAGCCAGATGATGATTCCCATGCCTGTCTCCCGATGAAGTTGTGGACTCCTTGCCGGAGCGGGAGCCATGCTGGCAGCGGGATCGTGATGGCGATGTCAGTGATGCGCGACACGCTGGCGCATCGCGTTGACTGCCGCGCATGGGCGGCAACTGTGCAACAACCCTGCGGGCTCGGCCGAACTGCAGGCTAGGTTTTGCCGCAGTGCAGCAGCTGCAGCAGTGCTGCGCGCGGCAGCTTGCCGGTCTCGTTGCGTGGCAGCACGGCCACGCGGCGCAGTGGCCGCGGCAGGAACACCGGATCGATGCCGTGGCGCAGCGCCTCGCGTACCGCCGCCTCGTCGAGCGTCCCGCTGACGAAGACCGCGGCGATGCGGCGCACGCCGCCGGCACCGGATTCGAGCTGGAACATCGCACCGTCCTGTACCCCGGGTACCGCCAGCAGGCGCCGGGTCAGGTCGGCCAGCGAGGCGCGCTTGCCGGCGATCTCGAGCAGGTCGGCCTGGCGGCCACGCAGTACGAAACGCCCGTCCCCCTCGACTTCGACCAGGTCGGCCAGCAGCACCGGCTGCGCAAGATGCGGGGCCGATACCACGGTGCCATCCGGGCGCGGCTGCAGCCGCACCCCGGGACACAAGGTCCAGGCGGCGTCGCGGGCGGTGCGGCGGAAGGCGAAGATGCAGGTCTCGGTCGACCCGAAGGCCTCCCGCACCTCGCAGCCGAAGCGTGCTTCGGCCTCGGCCGCGAGCTCCTGGCCCAGCGGCGCGGTCGCCGTGACAATGCCGGCCAGCGGCGGCAGCGACAGGCCGGACTCGAGCAGCGCGCGCAGGTGCACCGGGGTGCTCACCAGCAGGCGCGGGGCGTCCGCATGGGCCAGCGCGCGGGCGATGTCGTCGGGAAAGAACGGGCGGCCGCGGTGCACGGCGGCCGCACTGAGCAGCGGCAGCATCACCGACAGCTCCACGCCGTACATGTGCTGCGGCGGGACGGTCGCCACCACCTGCGGGGCCGCGCCGGCTGGCCAGAGGCTGGCCAGCGCGGCCAGGTTCTGCGCGGTGCTGATGCGGAACGAGCCCATCGTCTTGGCGTTGGGCGTCGGCTTGCCGGTACTGCCGGAGGTGAAGCCGATCGCGACGATGGCCGCGTCGTCGACCTGCAGCGGCGCACCATCGAGCGTCGGCAGCTCGGCCGGCAGCGGCACGAAGTGCGCATCCGGCTGCAGCGTCATGTCGCAGCCGCAGGCCTCGCCGTCGCCGATGCAGTAGCTGTCGGGGTACTGCAAGCGCACATCCTCGATCGCGGCATGCGTGCGATTGGGCGGCAACAGGTTGATCTGGCCGCGCACGGCGATCGCGCAGAACGCGACCAGGAAACGGTAGCGGTCCTCGCACAGGTTCACCGCATGCCCGGCATCGGGCAGGCGCGCGGCCAGCGCGCGCACCTGGGCCGCGAACCGGGCGCGGCTGGTGCTGCCAGTCGCATCGAAAGCGAAGCACAGCGCATCCGCGCCCGCCGGCAGCGGGGCGCCCATCGAAACCGGCTGTGTGCTGTGCTGGATGACTGCCGACATGCGCCCGAACCGGCGGTTGCGTTCGCACCGCCACGCTGCCTAGCTTACGCTGGCACGTCGTTTCGACGAAGAATGCGCGCCGCTCCGGATGTCCAGCATCGAACACAGCCTCGCCATCGGCCCGGTCCGCTGCGCCTGGTTTCCCTACCACCGCGGCACCCCGGCCGAACCGCAGGCTCGACGCTGGCTGGCGCAATCGCTGACCCTGCCGGAGGCGGCGCTGGGCCTGCATCGCGACGTGCACGGCCGGCCGCAGCTGGCGCCGTCGCTGGCCCACGACGCCAACTGGAGCCACAGCGGCGAACACCTGCTGGTGGCGCTGGCACAGGGCGCGCGCGTGGGCGCCGACATCGAATGGCTGCGGCCGCGCCCGAATGCGATGACCCTGGCGCGGCGCTTCTTCACCGCCGCCGAGGCCGACGCGCTGGCCGCCCTGCCGCACGACCAGGCCGAGCGCTGGTTCGTGCGCCTGTGGTGCGCCAAGGAGGCCGTGCTCAAGGCCCATGGCCGCGGCATCGCCTTCGGCCTGGAGCGGCTGGAGTTCATCCGCGATGGTGAGGCCTGGCGGCTGAGCGCCTGCGACCCGGCACTGGGCATGCCGGACCAATGGCGCCTGCACGCCTTCGCCCCCGCCCCCGACTATCTCGCCACCCTGGCCTGGCGCCCGCATCCGTAGGAGCGGCTTCAGCCGCGATGGTCGTGTCCGCGCCTGCGAAAGCCCGTCGCGTCCACGCAGCCTCCATCGCGCCTGAAGCCGCTCCTACAATGGCCGCATGACCGACCCCAATGCCCAGGCGCTGCGCGCCGATCTCGAAGCCGGGCTGGCCACGCTCGGGCTGGACCAGGCGCTGGCCGCGCCGCTGCTCGACTACCTGGCCCTGCTGCAGCGCTGGAACGCGACCTACAACCTCACCGCCATCCGCGACCCGCGCCAGATGGTCACCCTGCACCTGCTCGATTCGCTGGCGATGCACCCGCACGTGGCCGGCATCGCCACGCTGGCCGACCTCGGTACCGGCCCCGGGTTGCCCGGCATCCCGCTGGCGCTCGCGTGTCCGGGCCTGCAGGTCACCCTGGTCGAGTCCAGCGGCAAGAAGGCGCGCTTCCTGCGCGAAGTGGTGCGGACGCTGCGGCTGGGCAATGCGCGGGTGGCCGAGAGCCGCGCCGAGGCGCTGGACGAACCGGGCGCGTATGCCGCGATCACCGCGCGCGCGTTGGCCACGCTGCCCGACATCCTCGCGGTCGGCGGCCACCTGCTGGCCCCCGGCGGCCGCCTGCTGGCGATGAAGGGCGTACGCCCGGACGCGGAGATCGCCGCCCTGCCCGCGGGCTGGCGGGCGCAGGCGATCCATCCGCTGCAGGTGCCCGGGCTGGCGGCCGAGCGCCACTTGGTGGTGGTCGAACGTCAGGACTGAGGCCTGCGGCCGCCTGGGTGGCGCCTGCCGGAACGAAACAGGCGCGCGCTGCGTCCGGGAACGCCGCCCGCGGCGGCGGGTTTGGCACCATCGCGGCGCATCGGGTCGCGGCGCGGCATAATCCCCTGTCCGGGCCGCGTCCTGCGGCCAACTCCCCGCCGCAACCAAAGGCACCCGGACCCATGGCCCGCATCATCGCCATCGCCAACCAGAAGGGCGGCGTCGGCAAGACGACCACCGCGGTCAACCTGGCGGCCGCACTCGCCGCCACGCCGAAGCGGGTGCTGCTGATCGACCTCGACGCCCAGGGCAACGCGACCATGGGCAGCGGCATCGACAAGCGCGACCTGCAGGCCTCGACCTGCGACGTGCTGCTCGAGGAGCTGCACGCCGAGGACGCCATCATGGAAACGGCGGAAGGCTTCGACCTGCTGCCCGGCAACACCGACCTGACCGCGGCCGAGATCGAGCTGATGGACGAGGACGGCCGCGAACAGCGCCTCAAGCGCGCACTCGAACCGCTGCGTCCGCGCTACGACTACATCATCGTCGACTGCCCGCCGGCGCTGTCGCTGCTCACCCTCAACGCGCTGACCGCCGCCGACTCGGTGCTGGTGCCGATGCAGTGCGAGTACTACGCGCTGGAAGGGCTGAGCGCGCTGCTGGAGACGATCGATGCGCTCAAGGCGCGGCTCAACCCGCAGCTGGAGATCGAAGGCGTGCTGCGCACCATGTTCGACGTGCGCAACAACCTGGCCAACGCGGTCTCGGCCGAGCTGGTCCAGCATTTCGGCGACAAGGTGTTCCGCACCATCGTGCCGCGCAACGTGCGCCTGGCCGAAGCGCCCAGCCACGGCCAGAGCATCATCGGCTACGACCGCAGCTCGCGCGGCGGCATCGCCTATCTCGGCCTGGCCGGCGAGGTGGAGCGTCGTCGCCGCGAACGCGAGCAGGCCGCCCGCGAGACCCCGCAGAAGGAACCGAATGTGACGGAGACCCCGGCATGAGCACCGCCAAGCCCTCGCCCGCCAAGAAGCGCGGCCTCGGCCGCGGCCTGGAAGCCCTGCTCGGCCCGAAGGCCGCGGCCGAGGCGCCGAAGCTCGAGGCCACCGAGAGCGACACGCTGCGCACGCTGCCGGTCGACGCGCTGCGCGCCGGCAAGTACCAGCCTCGCAGGCAGTGGGATGCGGGCAAGCTGACCGAGCTGGCCGAGTCGATCAAGGCCCAGGGCGTGATCCAGCCGATCGTGGTGCGCGCCCTGCCCGATCGCACCTACGAGATCATCGCCGGCGAACGCCGCTGGCGCGCCTCCAAGGAAGCCGGCCTGGCCGAGATCCCGGTGGTGGTGCGCGAGGTCGACGACCGCACCGTGATCGCGATGGCGCTGATCGAGAACATCCAGCGCGAAGACCTCAACCCGCTGGAGGAGGCGCAGGCGCTGCAGCGGCTGATCGACGAGTTCGACCTGACCCACGCCGCTGCCGCGGGCGCCGTCGGCCGCTCGCGCGCGGCAGTGTCCAACCTGCTGCGCCTGTTGGAGCTGCCGGCCGCGATCCGCGTCCTGGTCGAGGCGCGGCGGCTGGAGATGGGCCATGCGCGTGCGCTGCTGACGCTGGCGCCGGAGCTGGCGGTGAAGCTGGCCAACGACGCTGCCGAACACGGCTGGTCGGTGCGCGAGGTGGAGCATCGCGCCGCGCAGTTCGCCGCCGGCAGATTGCCCGGCTCGTCGAAGAAGAAGCCGGCCGGCAAGGCCGCCAGCGCGCCCGACATCACCACGCTCGAGAACGAGCTCTCCGAATCGCTCGGCGCCAAGGTCAGCATCCACAACGGCCGCGCCAACAAGGGCAAGCTGGTGATCCACTACGCCAACCTCGACGCGCTGGACGGCGTGCTGGAGCGCCTGCGCAACCGCTGAAACCGGTGCGACATCCGACGTACGCGATGCCCGCGGCGGTTCATTGGCATGGGCGGCTGGTGGGCATCGCAAGGATTCCAGGGAACGCCTGAATCACCGTCGCGTGGTCCAGGCCTCCTGTGGTGGCATGTGGCATGTGGCATGTGGCGCGTGGCGGCATGGGGTGCGATCCCGGATGCGCTGCGCTTATCCGGGCTACGTGCCTGAAACGGGTGCGACACGGACGTACGCGATGCGCCAGGCGGTTCATTGGCGTGGGCGGCTGGTGGGCTTCGCAAGGACTCCAGGGAATGCCTGGGCCACCTTCGCGTGGTCGAGGCCTTTGGCGGCTTGTGGTGCGAGGCGGCATGGGGTGCGATCCCGGATGCGCTGCGCTTATCCGGGCTACGGGCCACCGTCCTCTGCTGCGGGACATCCGGCCCACCGGGCATGCGTTTCGCAAGCCGATGCGCGATCGCACCTGATCCACCGTATCCGCGTAGCCCGGATAAGCGCAGCGCATCCGGGACCAACACCCGCGATGCCCAGACGTTTGCGGCGGTTCCTGCGATCCGTCGACGATCGGCCCAGCTCACCCCGAATCTCCACCAGGCACGCCTTCGCAACGCGCTACGCTCCGCCCTTCCTGATCCTGTTGTTCCCCGCGACAGGTTATTCCCGGCACATGACCACGCCCGCTCATGCGCAAGCCATCGTCTGCGCGATACTGTGCGGCCATGAGTACCTGGCGCCTGGATTCGGTGTTTGCCCCGGCCTCGGTTGCGGTTGTCGGCGGCAGCCCGCGCGAGCGCTCGGCCGGCCGGGCGGTGATGCGCAACCTGGCGGCATCCGGCTATGCCGGGAAGATCGGCTGGGTCACGCCACGCCATCGCGAGATCGACGGCGTCGCCACCGTGCGCCGCCTGCGCGACCTGGGCTGGGTGCCCGACCTGGCCATCATCACCGCGCCACCGGCGGTGGTGCCGGAACTGGTCGAGGAAGCCGCCGCACTCGGCGTCGGCGCAGCCGTGCTGCTCACCGCCGAGCTCGGACCCGGCCGCGCGGCCTTCCACGCCCGCATCGAGCGCGCCGCGCGCCCGCGTGGCATGCGCATCCTCGGTCCGCACTGCCTGGGCATCGTCTCCACCCACGCCGGGCTCAACGCCAGCATCGCGGCCAGCACGCCGCAGCCGGGCGAACTGGCGCTGGTGTCAGAGTCGAGCGCGATCGCCGCAGCCCTGATCGAATGGGGCACGGCCCGCTCGGTCGGCTTTTCGAAAGTGGTGTCGCTGGGCGACGCGGTCGACGTGGATTTCGCCGACCTGCTCGACTATCTCGCCACCGATCCACGGACGCGTTCGATCCTGCTCTACGTCGAACACATCGGCGATGCGCGCAAGTTCATGTCGGCCGCGCGCGCGGCCGCGCGCGCCAAGCCCGTCGTGGTGGTGAAATCGGCGCGGCCGCAGCCGCCGCAACGCATCGCCGAGGTCGGGATGCGTGCGCTGGCGCCGTCGGCGGCAGTGCATGCGGCCGCGTTCCGTCGCGCCGGCCTGCTCCAGGTCGAGGCGCTCGACGACCTGTTCGCCGCAGCCGAGACGCTCGGCACGCTGCGCACCTTCCCGGGCCGGCGCCTCGCGATCCTGGGCAACGGTGGCGGCGTGGGGGTGCTCGCCGCGCAGCAGCTGCAGCAGATGGGCGGCACCCTGGCCGAGCTGTCGGACGACACGGTGCGCGTGCTGGAGGGCCTGCTGCAGGGCGGCTGGTCGGGCGCGAACCCGGTCGACATCGTGGTCGATGCCGACGGCGCGCGCTATGCGGCCGCGGTCGAAGCGCTGCTGGCCGACCCCGGCAACGACGCGCTGCTGGTGGTGAACGTGCCGACCGCGTTTTCCGCGCCCACCGAATCGGCGCAGGCACTGGCCGCCGTACTCGCCCGGCGCAAGGGCGCGGCCGCCCGCAAACCGGTGTTCGCGGTGTGGCTGTCCACCGATCCTGCCGCGCGCGACGTGCTGCACGCCGCGCAGGTTCCCAGCTACGCCACCGAAACCGAGGCCGTGCACGGCTTCATGCATCTGGTGCACTACCGCGAGGCGCAACAGGCGCTGATGGAAACCCCGCCCAGCCTGCCGGGCGACTTCACCGTCGATGCGGCAGCTGCGCGCGCACTGGTGCAGGCAGCGGTGACGCGCGGCGACGTCCAGCTCGACCCGCAGGCGACGGCGCGCATCCTCGCCGCCTATGGCCTGCCGTACCAAGCGCCACTGCCCGCAGCCGATGCGGACGCGGCGGTCGAGGTCGCCCTGCCGCTGCTCGCGGCCGGCCATGCGGTGGCGGTGAAGATCGATTCGCCCGACATCGCCCACAAGACCGTGGTGGATGGGGTACGACTGAACCGGGGCAGCGCCCAGTCGGTGCACGACGCCGCCATCGACGTGCTGCGGCTGGCGCGCGAACGCCGGCCCGACGCGCACATCCGCGGCGTCACCGTGCAGGCAATGGTCGATCGGCCGCAGGCGCGCGAACTCATCGCCGCCATTGCCGACGATCCGGTGTTCGGCCCGGTGATCGTGTTCGGCCGCGGCGGGACCGCGGTGCGCGTGGTCGACGACTTGGCGCTGGCGCTGCCGCCGCTGGACCTGCGCCTGGCCCACGAGCTGATCGGCCGCACCCGCGTGGCGCGACGGCTGAAGGCGCACCGCAACCAGTCCGCCGCCGACGAACGCGCGGTCGCGCTGGCCCTGGTGAAGCTGGCGCAGCTGGCGGCCGACGTGCCCGAGATCCGGCAGATGAGCCTCAACCCGCTGCTGGCCGACGGCGAAGGCGCGGTCGCGGTCGATGCACGGATCCTGGTCGGTCCGGTGCAGGCGCTGCACCGGGGGCGCGGCCATCCGCGCTTCGCGATCTTTCCCTACCCCAGCGAGTGGGAGCGCACGATCACCCTGGACAGCGGCCGGCCGGCCTTCGTGCGCCCGGTGCGGCCCGAGGACGAGGACCTGTTCCGGGAGTTCTTCAGCCACGTCACCGACGAGGACCTGCGGCTGCGCTTCTTCCAGTCGGTGAAGCACTTCAGCCACGAATTCATCGCCCGGCTCACCCAGATGGACTATGCGCGCTCGATCGCGCTGCTGGCGCTGGACGAATCCGGCGCGATGCTGGGCGCGGTGCGGCTGCACGCCGACGCCAACTACCGGGCCGGCGAGTACGGGATCCTGGTGCGCTCCGACCTCAAGGGGCGCGGCCTGGGCCGGCAGCTGATGACGATCATGATCGAGGTCGCCGGCTGGCTGGGGCTGGAAGAGGTGGAAGGCCAGGTGCTGCGGCAGAACCGGGGCATGCTGGCCATGTGCACCCAGCTGGGGTTTGCCATGCAGCCCGATCCGGACGATCCGGCCGTGATGGTCGTGCGCCTGCCGATCGCGCCCGGCCCCGCACCGGGCGCCTGAGCCGCCCGATCCTGCCCGCACCCGCAGCAAGGCTGCGGTGCCACTTGTCCACAGGACCGGCAGCGGGCATAATGCCCGGCTCGCTGCGCCCGGACCCTTCGTGTTCCGGGCAGGGATCGGCCGGACACGCGACCTTCCGCCCGCCTCCGCACCAGCGGGCCTGACCCGCAACGCGTGGCAGGCATGGCCCTTGCGCCGTGCCCGCCGGGGCCGCCGCCTTCCTGGCCAAGGGGGGCACCATGACAAATCCGAGGTGTGCAATGTCCCGAGTCTGCCAAGTCACCGGCAAGCGTACGACGACCGGCAACAACGTGTCGCACGCGATGAACAAAACCCGCCGCCGCTTCATGCCCAACCTGCACGAGCGCCGGTTCTGGGTCGCCAGCGAGAACCGCTGGGTGAAGCTGCGCGTTTCCGCGGCTGCCTTGCGCACCATCGACAAGAACGGCATCGATGCCGTGCTCGCCGACCTGCGCAAGCGCGGCGAGAAGGTCTGAGGAGTAGAACATGGCAACCAAGCGCGACAAGATCCGTCTGATTTCGTCGGCCAACACCGGCCACTTCTACACCACGGACAAGAACAAGAAGAACACCCCCGGCAAGATGGAGATCAAGAAGTACGATCCCGTCGTCCGCAAGCACGTGATCTACAAGGAAGGCAAGATCAAGTGACGCCATTGCCCGCGCCTCGGCGCGGCCACAATTGCGTCATCCCCGCGAACGCGGGGATCTGAGGCCCGCCGCAAGGCGGGCCTTTTATTTGGACCCACGCGCGCAGCGCGTGGCTGCCGGAAGGTCATCCCCGCGGCTTCCACCAGACGAGCGTCTGGTCAAGCGGGGCGTGCAACGGACGCCTGTCCGGTCATCCGGGAAAACCCGCCACAAGGCGGTTTTTTCGTTTCAGCAACACGCGCATCCGGCGGCAGGAGAAACGAGTCAGCCCCGCATGCGCTGCCGGCCGACCGAGATCCGGACAAGCCGCCGCAAGGTGGGCGCCCTGTCCGCCCGCTGCGCCTCAGGCCGGTCCCTCCCCGCACGCTGACGACTGGAAGAACCGCGCGACCGCCCGCGCATCGTCGGACAGCTGTGCCGTGCGCGCAGTGACCAGTTCATGCCTGATTCCCAGCCGTCGGACGAGTCCTTCGAGGTGGAACGCCGGCGGATTCGGGACCAGGATCCGGACGCACGCCACCGGATTGCTCCAGACCAGGTTCGCCCATTCCGCGCCACGCACCCCGACGATTTTCTCTGCGCGGGCGAAGGTACGGATCTGACACGACAGCGTATGCGCGCCAGGTTCGTAAACGGCATGTTCGATTCCGGCGCTGGCCAGATGCTCCGAAATGTCCGGCAGGTTCGCAAGCTCGCGCCTGCTGGTGCCATATCCCGGAATCTCCGCATCGCTGCCCATGTAGTAGGGATGGGGCGACGAACGCCTGATCAGGATGTGCCGGCTGTGGGGGCATTCGCCGTTCCTGCAGGGCAGCCCGCCGATCGCCTCGGCCACCCGCTGCGCGGTGCGTCGCACATCGCCCAGGATGTCCCAATGTTCGTCCCAAGGCTCGACGAAGACCGGCCGGACCACCCGCGACGGGGGCACCGGGCGAAACGGGAGCCCGAGCCGCTGCAGAACCTGTTCGAGTAGCGGGCTCATCAGCGGACCGCAGTCGAGCACCTGGAAATCCCGCAACCGCCGAACCTCCTGCTCATGCACCAGCGGCAGGAGGTAACCCAGCAGGAAGTGGAAGAAGTGCTCCCGTGAACCCGCGGCGACCGGCATGTCTGGACCGGCGGCAGCGCCGGGCAGGCGCGCTGCAGACGACGCCCTGGGATCTCCCGGTCGATCCGGCCGGGAAGCGCGCCCGGTAAACCTGTCGTCGCGGACCAGGGTGGGAGGACTCAACATCATCGTGCCCCCGGCGGATCATCCCGCGCGACGAGCGACCACGCCATCCGCAGCTCGAGGGAGGTCCGGGACGGCGCCGCGATCAGTGCGTTGACCTGGCCGGAGTCCAGCCAGTCCCCACTGTCGATGATCGCTGCGTCTTCTCCTCCGAGGGTGCGAACGACCATGTCGATCCGGTACCGCCAGAAGCGGCCGCCCTCTGCCGAGGTGGAGACCGTTTGTTCGTGCGCCTCGTTGCCCCCCGACACGGACGCGGGAAACCAGACCATCAGGCCCAGCAGACCCGCTTCACTGCGTTGCTGGAGCGCATAGACGTACCGGCCGCCGACTTTCCTCCGGCACAGGATGATGCGCATGACGTCCCGGGGAACAAGCAAGGGTTGTACCCAGCTTCGGACTTCCCGGGTCGTGGTCTCCGTCCTGAAGTGGCCGATCCGAGCTCCCCGGCAGTCCTCCTCCGGAATGCCCGTCCGCAGGAGCATCCCAGGCGGCTCGGCCGGGTCTTCGCCGCATTGCGAATCCGCGTCATGGCGGGACGGCGGCAACGTCGCGGCGACCCTGAGGTCGTTCGTGACCAGATGATCCTCCTGCAGCAGGGCACCGAGGGTCTCCCTACACACCCACACGAACCCCTCGGGCGCTTCGACCGCCTCGTTCAAGCGGACGACGAGGAATCTTTTCCGCTTCTGCACATACCAGCTTCCCCAGTCGAACTGGACACTGTCGTGGACCACGGTCCCGTAGGTGGACGGGTTGTAGGCCACGTCGATGAATGGCGTCGCCTTGCCTCCGTGCTCGCGTTTGAAGTTGCTCGGTGTGGACTGGATCGTGGTGGTCAGGCTCACCCCGCCGATCAGGCCGGGCTCTGCCCTCAGACTCAACAATGCCGCCTCGCCTCCGTCGACTTGCGCGACGATCAGCATCACCAGCGCAGGCTCGCGCTGAGAAATCAGGAACCTGGCTTCGTCATCGACGCTGCGATACGCGCCGATCCGGAAGTAGTCGGAACGTGCATGGCACAGCCACCCGTCTACCCAGCCCCAATCGGGCCTGGCGTCCGCGACCCTGTCCACGCGCGTTAGCGGTTGCTGGCGTTCGCAAAGAAGGCGTAGATGTCGAAGGTCATGCTCTGGATCGATCTGCATTGCGGTGCCTCACCTCTGCTGGCTTTTCCTGACTTCCGTGTCGCGGCCGCCCAGTGGGAACAGTTCCTCGTGTCGCCTGTGCACCGGACGCTGCGGTATCCGCACCCGGCGTCGCTGGCCCACGCCGGCAACGGCCCGGCCGCCTACGCGATACCTGCCAGGCACGCCGTACCGCGTTGCTGCAACATCGCGGCCACTGCCTGCGCCGCGCTGGCTATGCTGTGCTGTGCACGGATGATGCAGGGCTGCACCTGCGCGGTGTCGACGCCAAGGAGCCCGACTGCAGGCCCAGTGACCACGCGCCGCGCTCCAGTGGCGACGCATCATGGCTGCTCGCGCAAAGCCTGTCATGTAAATGCCTGTCATGCATTCGTTCGCGCGCGCGATTCCCCCGATGTTGCACGCCCCCCCTGGCTTTCATCGCGCGCTGACGCATGCCTGTGCTCATGCATGGAGGCGCACATGCGTGCCCTTTCTCCGAGGAGAGGCGAGGCGCCCCCGGCCGGCAATGGGGGGAAGCGGCCTGGTACGACGCCGCCGGATGGCGCGATGCGCTTGGTGGCCCGCGCAGCGCGCTACACTTCGGCCCGCATCGGAATGGGGACAAGGGATGCTGCCGGGCTGGGTCCTGCTGCTGGTGTCGGTCGGCTACGCCGCGCTGCTGTTCGCGGTGGCGTGGATCGGTGACCGCTATCCGCTGTATCCGCAGCGGCCCTGGCTGCGCCCGCTTGTCTACAGCCTGGCGCTGGCGGTGTACTGCTCGTCCTGGACTTTCTACGGCGCGGTCGGCACGGCGGTGCGCTCGGGCATCGGCTACGTGCCGATCTACCTGGGCCCGCTGCTGCTGCTGCTGTTCGGCTGGCGCATCCTCGAGCGCATGGCCAAGGTGGCGCAGAGCCAGAGCACGGTCTCGATCGCCGACTTCATCGCCTCGCGCTTCGGCCGGTCGCAGCCGCTGGCCGCGCTGGTGGCGACGATCGCACTGATCGCGGCGGTGCCCTACCTCGCCCTGCAGTACAAGGCGGTCGCGATCAGCGTGGTCGTGCTGGCCGGCCAGGATCCCAATGGCCCGGCGCTGGGCGACCCGGCCCTGTACGTCGCGGCGCTGATGGCGCTGTTCGCCATCCTGTTCGGTACCCGCCAGGTCGATGCCACCGAGCACCGGCCCGGCATGATGCTCGCGGTCGCGCTCGAGTCGCTGGTCAAGCTGGTGGCGCTGGTCGCGGTCGGGCTGTTCGCGACCAGCTGGCTGGGCGCGCGCAACGTCGACTACGTGGCCGCCACCCGCGCGCTGATCGACGTCGCCCCGCCGGTCGGCTTCGCCGCGCAATGCCTGCTCGCGTTCACCGCGATCTTCTGCCTGCCACGCCAGTTCCACGTGGCCATCGTTGAATGCGGCAACGTCGCCGACATCCGTCGGGCGCGCTGGATGTTCGGCGCCTACCTGGTGGTCGTGACGCTGATGGTGGTACCGATCGCCAGCGCGGGCATGGTCCTGTTCGGCGATGCCTCGCACGTGGCGCCCGACAGCTTCGTGCTGGCGCTGCCGCTGGCAGAGAAGCGCGACACGCTGGCGCTGCTGGCCTACGTGGGCGGTTTCTCGGCCGCCACCGGCATGGTGATCGTGGCCAGCGTGGCGCTGGCGACCATGGTCAGCAACGACCTGGTGATGCCGCTGCTGCTGCGCCGCGGCTGGGCCGAACGCCACGGCGGCGACGTCGCCGCGACCGTGCTGTGGATCCGCCGCATCGCCATCGTCTGCATCGCCGGCATGGCATGGGGCTATTACCGCGCCAGCGGCACCGATGCCTCCCTGGCTTCGTTCGGCCTGATGTCCTTCGCCGCGGTCGCCCAGTTCGCGCCGGCCTTGATCGGCGGGCTGTACTGGCATGGCGCCAGCCGCCGCGGCGCCGAGGTCGGGCTGGTGCTGGGCTTCGCGGTGTGGCTGTACACGCTGCTGCTGCCCACGCTCACCGACGCGGGCTGGTTCGATCCGGCCTGGGTGCGCGACGGGCCGTTCGGCATCCACTGGCTGCGGCCGCGCCAGCTGTTCGGGCTGTGGGGCTGGGATCCGCTGACCCACGGCACGTTCTGGTCGTTGCTGGCCAACATCGGCGCGCTGCTGCTGGTGTCGGCGCGCTGGCGCCCCAACCTCGACGAGCGCCTGCGCGCCGCGCCCTTCCTCGATCCCTACGCCGAACGCAGCGCGCTGGCGGCCGGCGAGTGGAAGGGCAACGTCGCCATCGGCGACCTGCTGGTGCTGGCCAGCCGCATCGTCGGCGAGCGCACCGCGCAGCGCGCATTCGAGCAGCACGCGCACGAGCTGGCGCAGGAACTGCAGCCGCAGGCGCGCGCGGACCGCAACTGGGTGCAGTTCACCGAGCGCCTGCTGGCCGCCGCGGTGGGCGCGGCGTCGGCCCGGCTGGTGGTGACCAGCGTGCTCAAGGGTTCGGGCATGGAAGTCGGCGAAGTCGTGGCCGTGCTCGACGAAGCCGGGCAGGAGTTGCGCTTCAACCGCGAGATCCTGTCCAACACGCTGGAGAACATCGACCAGGGCGTGAGCGTGGTCGACAGCGACATGTGCCTGGTCGCCTGGAACCGCCGCTACCAGCAGTTGTTCGACTATCCCGACGGCATGCTCTACATCGGCCGCCCGATCGCCGACCTGATCCGCTACAACGCCGAGCGCGGCGAACTGGGCGCACTGGGCCCGCTCGAGATCGACGCCGAAGTGGACAAGCGCATCGGCTACATGCGCGCGGGCTCGGCGCATGTGGGCGAGCGCGTGCGGGCCAGCGGCCAGGTGCTGGAACTGCGCGGCCAGCCGCTGCCCGGCGGCGGTTATGCCACCAGCTACAGCGACGTCACCGACTACAAGCGCGTGGAGCGCGAACTGCGCGAGATCAACGAGCACCTCGAGCAGCGCGTGGCCGAACGTACGCGCGAGGCCGAGATCGCGCAGGAGTCGCGCTCGCGCTTCCTCACCGCGGTCAGCCACGACGTGCTGCAGCCGCTCAATGCCGCGCGCCTGTTCACCTCGGCGCTGCGCGAGAGCACGCGCCCGCAGGAGCAGGCGCACCTGGCCGAACGCGTGGATACCGCGCTGCGCGCGGCCGAAGACCTGCTCGACGGCCTGCTCGACGTCTCGCGCCTGGACGCCGGCAAGCTCAATCCCGAGATCAGCGATTTCGACGCGGGCGCCCTGCTGCGCGAGCTGGCGTCGCAGTACGCGCCGATGGCGGCGGCCCGCTCGATCAGCATGCGCGTGCATGCGCCGCTGCTGCCCGTGCGCAGCGACCGCAGGCTGCTGCGGCGGGTGCTGCAGAACTTCATCGCCAATGCGCTGCGCTATACGCCGCGCGGCCGGGTGGTGCTGGCGGTGCGTCCGCGCGGCGACAGGGTCGCGCTGCAGGTCTGGGATTCGGGCCCCGGCATCCCCGAGCACCACATGCGCCAGATCTACGACGAGTTCCACCGCTACGAGCAACCGTTCGACTGGGACGGCCGCGGCCTGGGCCTGGGCCTGTCGATCTGCCAGCGCATCTCGCGCCTGCTTGGGCACGCGCTGGACGCACGCTCGGTGGTCGGGCGCGGCAGCATGTTCTCGATCGTGGTGCCGCGCGGCGCGGCGCTTGCGGAGCGTCCGGTCGGCGCGCCGCGGGTCGAGATCGGCCAATCCCTGCATGGGCTGACCGTGCTGTGCGTGGACAACGACCGCGACATCCTGGCCGGCATGGAGGCGCTGCTGTCGCGCTGGCAGGTCGGTACTGTGCTGGCCACCACCGTGGACACGGCGCTGGAGCAGGTGCTCCTGTCGCCCCCTGACGTGCTGCTGGTGGACTACCACCTGCACGACCGGCTCGACGGGCTGGATACGCTCGAAGCCCTGTGCGCGACCGCCGGCCGCCAGATCCCCGGCGCGTTGCTCACCGCCGACGGCAGCGACGCCCTCAAGCAGGCCGCGCGCCTGCGCGGCTACCGGGTGCTGACCAAGCCGGTGAAGCCGGCCTCGCTGCGCGCCTTCCTGACCGCGATGCGTCGCGTCGATGGCACGGCCTAGCGACGCAGTCAGTCGGCCTCGTCGTCCAGCGGCACCATCGGCTCGGGATCGACCGAGAGCCGTCCCGCCATCAGCACCGCCTGGGTGCGGTTGGACGCCCCCAGCTTGCGCAGGATCGCGCTCATGTGCGCCTTGATCGTGGCCTCCGACACACCCAGCTCGTAGCCGATCTGCTTGTTGAGCTTGCCCGAGCCCAGCATCTGCAGCACGCGGAACTGCTGCGGCGTCAGCTCGCGGATGCGGGTGGCGACGTCGTGCTCGCCGGGCGCCGTTTCCGGGGCCGAGCCCGCGATCTCCGGGACCCAGCGATCGCCGTCGAGCACCTGGCGCAACGCCGCGCCCAGCGCCTCGGCATTGGACGACTTGGGGATGAAGCCCATCGCGCCGTGATCGAGCGCGCGGCGGATCACCGCCGGCTCCTCGCGCGCCGACACCATCACCACCGGCAGCTGTGGATGCAGGCCGCGCAGGTGCACCAGGGCGCTGAAACCATGGGCGCCGGGCATGTTGAGGTCGAGCAGGAGCAGGTCGGCGTCGGGGTGCGCATCCGCCATCGCGTACAGGCCGTCGGCGCTCTCGGCCTCGTGCAACTGCGCTTCGGGGATCACGCGCACCACGGCGCCGCGCAGGGCTTCCCGGAACAGGGGATGGTCGTCGGCGACAAGGATGGTGGGCATTGGAGCGGGGATCGGGGGAGTGGAAGCAGGGTTGTTCAGGGGGGGGTCGTCATTGCGGGCACGGCGGGACATCCTCCGGCGTCTGTCGCCAGGGCCACCCCGCGATGGCCCTGGCGAAGGGAAGCCCGCGGCGCGGCTTCCGCGCATCCATGCGCGTCGATCGCCCGGCTCATGCGCCGTGGCGGTTTCTGACCAGCGAGTCGACCACCGAAGGATCGGCCAGCGTACTGGTGTCGCCCAGCTGGTCGGGCGCGTTCTCGGCGATCTTGCGCAGGATGCGGCGCATGATCTTGCCCGAACGCGTCTTCGGCAGGCCCGGCGCCCACTGCAGGAAATCCGGCGAGGCGATCGGCCCGATTTCCTTGCGCACGTGCGCGACCAGTTCCTTGAGCAGTTCGTCGGTTTCCGCCTCGCCCGCCACCAGGGTGACGTAGGCATAGATGCCCTGGCCCTTGATGTCGTGCGGGAAGCCGACCACCGCCGCCTCGGCGACCTTCGGATGCGAGACCAGCGCGCTCTCCACCTCGGCCGTGCCGATGCGGTGGCCGGACACGTTGATCACGTCATCGACCCGGCCGGTGATCCAGTAGTAGCCGTCCTCGTCGCGGCGACAGCCGTCGCCGCTGAAGTACATGCCCGGATAGGTGCGGAAGTAGGTGTCGATGAAACGCTGGTGGTCGCCGTAGAGGGTGCGCATCTGCCCCGGCCACGAGTCGAGCATCACCAGGTTGCCCTCGGCCACGCCCTCCAGCACCTTGCCTTCGGCATCCACCAGCGCCGGCTGCACGCCGAAGAACGGCAGCGTCGCCGAGCCGGGCTTGAGGTCGATGGCGCCGGGCAGCGCCGAGATCAGGATGCCGCCGGTTTCGGTCTGCCACCAGGTATCGACGATCGGGCAGCGGCTGTCGCCGACGACCTCGTAGTACCAGCGCCAGGCCTCGGGATTGATCGGCTCGCCGACGCTGCCGAGCAGGCGCAGGCTTGCGCGCGAGGTCTTCTTCACCGGTTCCTCGCCCTCGCGCATCAGCGCGCGGATCGCCGTGGGCGCGGTGTAGAAGATGGTGACCTTGTGGCGGTCGATGACGTTCCAGAAGCGCGAGTAGTCCGGGTAGTTGGGCACGCCCTCGAACATCAGCGAGGTCGCGCCGTTGGCCAGCGGGCCGTAGACGATATAGCTGTGGCCGGTGACCCAGCCGACGTCGGCGGTGCACCAGTAGACGTCGTCCTCGCGCAGGTCGAACACCGCCTCGTGGGTATAGGCCGCGAACAGCAGGTAGCCGCCGGTGGTGTGCAGCACGCCCTTGGGCTTGCCGGTGGAACCGGAGGTGTAGAGGATGAACAGCGGGTCCTCGGCGTTCATGCGTTCGGGTTCGCAGTCGGCCGGCTGCGGGTCGACCACCGCGTCGTACCAGCGGTCGCGCGGCATCTGCATGTCGACCGCACCGCCGGTGTGGCGCACCACCAGCACGGTTTCGACGGTGTTGGTGCCGGGCAGCTTCAGCGCGGCATCGACATTGGCTTTCAGCGGCACCTTGCGGCCGCCGCGCAGGCCCTCGTCTGCGGTGATGATCAGCTTGCTGCCGCAGTCGGCGACGCGGTCGGCGATCGAGTTGGGCGCGAAGCCGCCGAACACCACCGAATGCACCGCACCGATGCGCGCGCAGGCCAGCATGGCCACCGCCGCCTCGACGATCATCGGCAGGTAGATGGTGACGCGGTCGCCCTTGCCCACGCCCAGCGCGCGCAGCGCGTTGCCGAGCTTGCACACGCGCTCGTGCAGCTCGCGATAGCTCACGTGCCTGGGTGCGTTATCGGGGCTGTCGGCCTCCCAGACCAGGGCGGTCTTGTCGCCGCGCTGCGCCAGCTGCCGGTCCAGGCAGTTGACGCTGACGTTGAGCTCGCCATCGGCGAACCAGCGGATGCGGAAGTCGTCCAGGTCGTAGCTGACGTCCTTGATCACGCTTGGCTTGCGATACCAGTCCAGCCGGTTGGCGGCCTCGGCCCAGAAGCTGTCGGCATCCTGCACGGATGCGGCGTAATCGCCTTGGTAGCGCGCCTTGTCGATGCGCGTGCCTGCCGCAAAGTCCGGCTTGACGGGATAGATATCGCTCATGTCGCCCTCCAGAAACGGTTGTCGCTGATCGGAAGCGTGGTTGGCAGCAAGTGTGCCCCATCCGCGACATGATGCATCGCAGCATCATGCTTGGACTTTGGTCGATGCCGCGCCGCCCCCTACCAAAGACGAATAGGCACCGCACGCCGTGGCGCGCAGCCTCGCCGTGCCAGTGTGCACACAAGTTTCTCTGGGAGGGGAAGACAGATGACAAGACGCAGGCCACTACGGCCTTTGGCGGCCGCCATGATGTTCGCTCTGATCGCGCCGGGGGTCGCGTTCGGACAATCGGGGAAGGAGCAGGAGCTGGAGGCGCGCATCGCCCAGCTCGAAGCGCAGGTGCAGGCACTGCTGCAATCTCAGCAGCAGACCCAGGCCACCGTCACCGAGGCCAAGACGCAACTTGACGAGGTGCGGGTCGCACAGGGGGCTGCGGACGGCAAGCCGCGCATCCAGTCCACGCCGATCCTCACCGCGGGCAATCCGGGCAGCACGTTCTCCTACGGCGGCTTCATCAAGCTCGATGCGATGACCACCGACACCAGCGACGGCGTGATCGCCGACGGTTCTGCCGGCCGCCTGTTCTACGTCCCCAGCACGATCCCGGTCGCGGCCAACGGCGCCGAGCCCGATACCGACCCGTACACCGACATCCATGCCGCGTTCTCGCGCTTCTGGTTCGCCGCGGACTGGACCAGCGAGGGCGGCGACAAATTCCGCGGCTACATCGAGGCCGACATGTTCGGCGGCGGCAGCGCCAACCTCGGCAACGAGGTCTCGACCAACACCCACGGCATCACCATCCGCCAGGCCTTCGTGAGCTGGAACAACTGGCTCGCCGGCCAGGCCTGGTCCAACTTCCAGGACACCGCGGCGCTGCCGGAGGCCGTCGACTTCGTCGGCGTCACCGAGGGCACCACCTTCGTGCGCCAGGCCCAGGTCCGCTACACCAGCGGCCCGTTCTCGGTCGCGCTGGAAAACCCGACCACCACCGTCAGCACCGTGGCCACGGCCGCGCGCAACAACGCCGGCGGCAACAACTTCATGCCCGACCTCACCGCGCGCTACGTGACCAAGGGCGACTGGGGCCACTTCAGCATTGCCGGCCTGCTGCGCCAGCTCAAGTCCGGCGACGAGAGCGACACCGGTGCGGCGGTGAGCGTCTCGGGCCGCTTCAACCTCGGCGCGACCGACGACATCCGCTGGATGGCCAACTACGGCGCGGGCATCGGCCGTTACCTGGCCTTCGGCCTGGGCGCCGATGCGGTGCTCGATGCCAATGGTGAACTGCATGCGCAGGACGGCGCGGGTGGCTTCGTGGCCTGGCGCCACGCGTTCAGCCCCAAGCTGCGCAGCAACCTGATGTATTCGGTGGCCGAGTTCGACAACGACAAAAGCCTGGCCGGCTGGGGCCTCGCCAGCTACGCCGCCGTTGAACGTGCCCAGTCGTTCCACGCCAACTTGATCTACTCACCGTTCCCGAAGCTCGATATCGGTGCGGAAGTCAGCTGGGGCGAACGCACGCTTGAGGACGATCGCGAGGGCGATCTCAGGCGCATCCACACGACCGTCAAGTACAGCTTCTAAGGGGAGCCGCCGATGTCAACTGCAGCAACCAATCCAGCCGCCCATACGGGCGGCATGACCAAGGAACACCGCAAGGTCATCATCGCCTCGAGCCTGGGGACGGTCTTCGAGTGGTACGACTTCTACCTGTATGGCTCCCTTGCGGCGGTCATCGCCGTCCACTTCTTCTCCGCACTCGACCCGGGCCCGGCCTTCATCATGGCCCTGCTCACCTTCGCCGCCGGCTTCGCGGTGCGCCCCTTCGGCGCGATCGTGTTCGGGCGCCTGGGTGACCTGATCGGGCGCAAGTACACCTTCCTCATCACCATCGTGATCATGGGTGTATCGACCTTCCTGGTCGGCATCCTGCCCACATACAACACCATCGGAATCGCGGCGCCGATCCTGCTGGTCGTATTGCGATGCCTGCAGGGCCTGGCGCTCGGCGGCGAGTACGGCGGCGCGGCGACCTACGTGGCCGAGCACGCACCGATGGGCAAGCGCGGCCTGTACACCAGCTTCATCCAGACCACCGCCACGGTCGGCCTGTTCCTGTCGCTGCTGGTGATCCTGGGCTGCCGCCTGGCGCTGGGCAATGAAGCCTTCGCCGAGTGGGGCTGGCGTATTCCGTTCCTGATCTCGTTCCTGCTGCTGATCATCTCGATCTGGATCCGCATGCAGCTCAACGAGTCGCCGCTGTTCCAGAAGATGAAGGAAGAGGGCACGCGCTCCAAGGCGCCGCTGACCGAGAGCTTCGGCACCTGGAGCAATGGCAAGATCGTGCTGCTGGCCCTGTTCGGCGCCACCGCCGGCCAGGCCGTGGTGTGGTACGCCGGCCAGTTCTACGCGCTGTTCTTCATGACCCAGACGCTGAAGGTCGATCCGATCACCGCCAACCTGTTCATCGCGGCGGCGCTGGCGATCGCCACCGGTGGTTTCATCTTCTTCGGCTGGCTGTCGGACAAGATCGGCCGCAAGCCGATCATCATGGCCGGCTGCCTGCTCGCCGCGCTGACCTACTTCCCGCTGTTCAAGGGCTTGATGTACTTCGGCAACCCGGCGCTGTATGCCGCAGCCAAGGAAAGCCCCGCGGTGGTCATTGCCGATCCCAAGGACTGCTCGTTCCAGTTCGTGCCGGGTGAGCTGAAGAGCCACGTGAAGTTCAGCAACTCCTGCGACATCGTGAAGAACCTGCTGAACGGCCGCAGCGTGACCTACACCAACGAAGAGGCCCCGGCCGGCACGTTGGCGTCGGTGCGCATCGGCGAAACCGAGATCGAGAGCGTCTCGCTCAGCGGTCTCTCGAGCGATGAGGCGGCGGCGGCGCAGACCAAGCTGCAGGCGGACCTGACGGCGGCGATCGATGCCGCCGGCTATCCCAAGGCCGCCGACAACGACCAGATGAACAAGCCGATGGTGCTGCTCATCCTGACCATCCTGGTGCTGTACGTGACCATGGTGTACGGGCCGATCGCGGCATGGCTGGTCGAGCTGTTCCCGACGCGCATCCGCTACACCTCGATGTCGCTGCCTTACCACATCGGCAACGGCTGGTTCGGCGGCTTCCTGCCCACCACGGCCTTCGCCCTGGTGCTGTTGACCGGCAACATCTACGCCGGCCTGTGGTACCCGATCGTGATCGCGGTGATGACCTTCATCGTCGGCACCTTCTTCTTGAAGGAAACCAAGGACGTCGACATCAGCAAGTAGCAGCGTCCACGCTGCGCAACAGGACGCCGGCCCCAGGGCCGGCGTCTTTCTTTGTGCTGCCCCCGGGGGAAGCCGGTCGTGCGTTGCGGGCATCCGGACGCTGGCCATCCCGGCGCCGTGCTAGGGTTTGCCGCCATGCCGCAGCCCCTGTCCTCCATCGCCGCCACCCGTCATGCGCAGGACGGTCCCGACAGCGCCGGCGTCAACAGCATGCGTCAGCTGGTGCAGCTGCGCTGGATCGCGGTGGCCGGGCAACTGCTCACCATCTCGCTGGTGCATGCGGGCCTGGGCATCGAACTGCCGCTGCTGCCGATGTTCGCGGTGCTCGCCGTGCTGGCGGCATTCAACCTGGCCGCGACCCTGCGCTGGCGTGGTCGCGAGCGTGTCACCAATGCCGCGCTGCTGATCGGCCTGCTGGTCGATGTCGCCGCGCTGACCGTGCAGCTCTACCTCAGCGGCGCGATCACCAATCCCTTCGCATTCCTGTACCTGCTGCAGGTGGGCGTGGCCACGGTGCTGCTGCGGGCCTGGTCGAGCTGGCTGGTCGCGGGCGTAGCCAGCCTGTGCATCGTCGGCCTCGCGCTGTTTCCCGGCCCGGTGCACCTGCCGGCCGACCCCGGCGACGGCCTGTCCGACCACTACGTGCAGGGCCTGCTGCTGTGCTTCGCGCTGATCGCAACCCTGCTGGTGGCCTTCGTGACCCGCATCGGCCGCATCGTCCGGACCCGCGATGCGCGGCTCGCGACGCTGCGCCAGCGCGCTGCCGAGGAGGAGCACATCGTGCGCATGGGCCTGCTGGCTTCGGGCGCGGCGCATGAGCTGGGCACGCCGCTGGCAACGATGGCGGTGATCCTGGGCGACTGGCGACACTTGCCGCAGTTCGTGTCCGACCCCGAGCTGCTCGAGGACGTGTCCGAAATGCAGGCGCAGGTGCTGCGCTGCAAGTCGATCGTCTCGGGCATCCTGGCCTCGGCCGGCGAGACCCGCGCAGAAGCGCCGCGCGGCACGACCCTGCGCGACTTCCTGGACGGGCTGGTCGATGAGTGGGAGCGCAGCCGCAGCGTGCGCGGCTTCGAGTACCGCGACGAGGTCGAGGACGAGTACGCCATCGTCTCGGACGCGGGCCTGCAGCAGATGCTGTGGAACGTGCTCGACAACGCGCTGGAGGCGTCGCGCTCGCGCGTGCTGCTGGAGGCCCGCGTGGAGGCCGGCATGCTGGTGCTGCAGGTGGACGACGACGGCCCCGGTTTCGCCCCCGCCATCCTCGAGCGCCTCGGCAGGCCCTACAACTCGAGCAAGGACGCGCCCGGCCGCGGCCTGGGGCTGTTCCTGGCATTGAACGTGGCGCGTAACCTCGGCGGTACCATTGCCGCGCACAATTGGCCCGCCGGCGGTGCCACGGTGACGATCACCCTGCCGCTGCCAGCGCTGTCGCTGGAACAGGAAGATGATGAACAGTGAACCCCGCCGCCTGCTGATCGTCGAGGACGATGCCGCCTTCGCGCGCACGCTGGCCCGCTCGTTCGAGCGCCGCGGCTACCAGGTGCGTGGCGCGACCAGCGTCGATGGCTTGCCCGCGGTGCTGGAAGGCTTCGCACCCACCCACGCAGTGGTCGATCTCAAGCTCGCCGGCGGCAGCTCGGGGCTGGCCTGCGTCAAGGCACTGCATGCACGCGACCCCGAGATGCTGATCGTGGTGCTCACCGGCTACGCCAGCATCGCCACCGCGGTGGAGGCGATCAAGCTCGGCGCGCACCACTACCTGGCCAAGCCGTCCAACACCGACGACATCGAAGCCGCCTTCAGTCGCGAGGGTGGCGATGCCGGCGTCGGCCTGACCGGCCGGCAGACCTCGATCAAGACCCTGGAGTGGGAACATATCCACGAAGCGCTGGCGGCCGCGGACTTCAACATCTCCGAAGCCGCCCGCCAGCTCGGCATGCACCGGCGCACGCTGGCGCGCAAGCTGGAGAAGCGGCGGGTGAAGTAGACGGGGCGACTGTCCTGCCTTACTCGGGGTCGGGCTCGCGGTACACCGTTTCGATTTCATCGCCGCGCTCGCGGCGTACGTTCTCGGCCCAGTGCAGCACCTCGGCCACGGCATCGAAGAACTCGCCGGAAATGTAATCGTCCAGCGCGACCTGTTCGTTGAGACCGCGCGCCAGCGGCACGTTCTGCAGGATCGGGATGCCTTCCTCCTCGGCGGTCTTCTTGATCAGCTCTGCGAACGCGCCCTCGCCCTTGGCCACGACCACGGGCAGCTCGGTTTCGCCGGGCTCGTACTGCAGGGCGATGGCGATGTGGGTGGGATTGGTCACGACGACGTTGGACTTGCGCACCGAGGTCAGCATGTTCTGCTGCGACCACTCCTGGTGCAACTGCCGGCGGCGCTGCTTGACGTAGGGATCGCCCTCGTTTTCCTTGAGCTCCTGGCGGATGTCGCGCCGGCTCATGCGCAGCTTCTTGGTATACGAGAACTTCTGGTACCACACGTCCAGCGCCGAGACGAAGAAGAACACCGCGATCGTCCACACCGCGATCCACTTCACGCCGTGCCAGAACGCCGCGGCCATCGCCGCGGGCGGCGCGTAGGGCAGCTTGAGCAGCCACTCCATCATCCCGCGCAGCACGATGTAGCCGATGCCGATCAGGGCTGCGCACTTGAGCACCGATTTCACCAGCTCGACCAGGTTGTCCATCGAGAACATCCGCTTGATGCCCGCGACCGGATTCATCTTGTCCATCTTCGGGGTGATCTTCTTGATCGAGACCACCGGCCCGACCTGCAGGAACTCGATCACCACCCCCAGCGCCAGCGCCATCGCCATGAGCGGCAGGCAGACCCACAGCAGCGTCTCGAACGCGAGCTGGCCCAGCCGCGGCAGCGCTTCGTGGAAGGGTTCACTCACCGCCTGCAGGCTCTGGTTGAACAGCCCGGCGATGCGGCTGTAGATGTGCGAGGCCAGCATGCCGCCCAGCGCGATCCAGCCCAGCAGCAGCACCGTGCCGGTGAGCTCCTTGCTGCGCGCGACGTTGCCTTCCTTGCGCGCGTCGCGGATCTTTTTCGGGGTCGGCTTTTCGGTCTTGTCCGCGCCCTGGTCCTGCTCGGCCATGCGATGGTCCCGCCGCTGTGCTCAACGCGGCCCGAGGCTAGCACGTGGCCGATCGGGGCCCGGCGACGCTGCGCTATCCCCACAGGAACCGGCCGCGGACGTGGCCCGCTTCCTAGGGTCGGCCCGAGGTGCGTGCAGATGACAGCCTCGCTACAGTGTGTCCGTCGCCGCCATTGCGGCCCCTGCGGATCGTCACCAGCCCTCCATGAGCAGCATCGGCTCCACGCCTCCCGGCTACAGCCCGACCGGCCTCGGTACGGGCGGGCAGGTCTCGCTCGACGAGGCCCGCCAGCAGGGCCTGCTGCGCGCCGATGCGGACCTGGCGGTCGCCGATGCCGCGCCGGCCACCCTGCTGGACCCGGGCGAATCGGTGCTGCAGCTCTCGGCCTGGGATGGCGCAGACGCGCCGCACACCCTGCCGCGCGATCACGGGTTCTCGGGCCGGCTGGCTGCGATGGACCGGGCCGAAGCGGCCAATGCGGGCGTGGACGGCATCCTGTCCGCGCTCTGACCGCCGTCGCAGTAACTCCCGCTGGCCGATAATGGCGCGGTGAACCTGGACACCCCCTCTCCTGCACAGCTGCGCATGGCGGCCGCGCGCCTGGTCTCGGCCTTGGCCGCGCACGATGACGCCGAATACCGGCTGGCCGTGCTCAAGCGGCTGTCGCGGCGACTGGGCGAGGACCACTATCCGATGTTCCTGCGCCTGCTGGCCGTGGTCGCGGAGAGCGACGACGCCGAGGCCAAACGCCTGCTCGCCGACACCGTCGCCACCGCCCTGCGCCGCTCCGACCTGCCCGGCGGCGCGCTCAGCTCCTGGGGCGCGACGCGGCTGCCGGACAACGTGACCGGAATGAGCGCGGGTGCGCTGTCGGGTGGATTCTTCGGCAGCTCGCCCCGGCGGATGCTGGGTCCGGTCGAATACCTGGTGGTCTGGCACCTGCAGCGCACCCAGCGCACCTCGCTGGGCGCCGACACCTTCCGTCGCCAGCTCGCGCTGCTGATCGACCTGCTCAACCACAGCAGCGAGGCCGCGACGCTGTATCCGCAGAAGCTCGCCGCGGACGCACAGAACGAACTGGAGGGCGCCTACACCCGCGCCACCCGCGACCGGCTGGCCGCCATCGCCCGGGCCTGGCAGTCGGGCCTGTCACCGGAGGCCGTTGCGCAGGCGGCCATCGATGCCGGCCATGTCGACATGCCCGCAGGCTGGGTGGTGCGGGACCTCTAGCGCGGACGACGGGTCGGCCCGGGCGCCGGGCACACGGTGAAAACCCGCCGCCGCCCGCGGTCCTGCTGCCGCACGCCGGCTGCAGCACCGATGCCACGCGCCTGGATCGCGAGCAGCGACCCGGAAACCGCCGACGCGGCCCCATTCCGGCACGACCGTGGTTGCCCCCACCCTGCCCAGCCGCCAAGATGCCCGCGCACCCAGGGGAGAGGTCTGCGATGGGGAACCGCACGATCACGGCGCTGCTTGTGCTGTTGGCCATCGCGATGGCCGCGCTGGCGGGCTGTCGGCGCGACCCGCCCGACCAGCCTCCGTCCGCGGAGGCCGCGACGCCCGGTGAAGCGGTGCGCCGGCTCACGACGCATCTGCAGGCCGGTGACCTGGAGGCGTTTGCGCGCGACGCGGTCACGCCGGAGGTGCACGCGCGCCTGCAGGTCGCATGGAGCGAAGGTCGTACGCGCTGGCCGCTCGATCAGCTGCCGTTCGCCCGGCACATCCCGCGCGGCATGGCCGCGCTGTCCGCGCCGGACGCACCGCAGACCCTGCAGCGCGGATTCGAGCGCCAGCTGGCCGGTGCCAGCCTGCAGGCGGCGGCCGAATTCCTGACCCTGTTCACCGTGCAGTACATCCTGCAGCAGGGCGAATTCAGCGTGTCCGAGCGCGAGCACTATCCGCAGCTGGTGCAGGCCTTCGGCGCCTGGGCCGGCGGCGCGCCGATCGGCGACCGCGCGCGTGCCCGTGCCGCGATCGCGGCCATGACCGCGGCCGCAAGCGCGGCCGCGCTCGACAGCGACGAGGCGTTCGCGCAGGCCGGGATGAGCGAGTCGCTGCGGCGCATGTCGCAGGTGCTCGCCACCGGCAAGCGGGTGCTGGTCTCCTACGGCTTCGACCTGGATGCCGATCTCGCCGCGATGGACGTACAGCTGCAGTCGCAGACCGGCGACGTGGCGCGCGTGCGCATGCAGTACGCGCTGGCCGGCACGCCGATCGACACCATCGTCAACCTCGAGCGCCGCGATGGCGTGTGGTACGTCAGCGATTTCCTGCGCCACGCCGAGGATGCGGTGGCCGGCGCGGACTGACATGACGATTCACAGCAGCACGCTGATCCCCACCAGCACCATGAAGCCCGCGAACACGCGCTTGAGCGCGGCGCCGCTGATCGCGTGCGCCAGGCGCGTGCCCAGCGGCGCGGCCAGCACCGAAGCCAACGCGATGCCGATCGCGGCCGGCAGGTACACATAGCCCAGCGCATGCGCCGGCAGCACGCCGGGCGGCGCATGCAGCGCATAGCCCGTGGCGCTCGCCAGGCCGATGAAGATGCCGCAGGCCGAAGATGTGCCGACCGCGCGCACCGGCACCACCCCGCGCCAGACCAGCAGCGGCACGGTCATGCTGCCGCCGCCGATGCCCACCACCGCCGACACCGCGCCGATGCCGCCGCCGGCCGCGACCATCGGCAGGCCGGTCGGCACCACGCCGGCATGTGGCGCGTCGCCACGGCGGCCACCGAAGGCCATCTGCGCCGCGATCAGGAAACAGTAGACCGCCACGCACCAGCGCAGCACCTCGCCCTGCAGCGCGACGGCCACGAAGCTGCCCAGCCAGCCCCCCAGCAGCAGGCCGGGCACCATCCACCACACCGTCGGCCACAGCACGCTGCCGCGGCGATGGTGCGCACGTGCCGAAGACGAGGCGGTGAGCACGATGCTCGCCAGCGAGCTGGCCAATGCAGCGTGCATCGCCGCGTCCTGCGGAATGCCGTAGGCCGGCAGCAGCCACACCAGCGCGCCGATCAGCACCAGCCCGCCGCCGATGCCCAGCAGCCCGGCCAGCACGCCCGCGGCCAGGCCCAGCAGCGGGAACACCCACCAGCCTTCGATCATGCGGGGGCCCCGGCGCGCGGAGCGGCGTCTGAAAGGATGTTCATCGGCGTCTGGCTATAGTCGACGGATGTCGAAACGACTCCCCATCCTACTCGCCACGCTTGCGCTGCTGGTCGTTCCTGCCACCCGCGCGCAGGACGATCCCGCGCCGCTGCGCGTCGCCCTCGAGGCCGCCGAGCGCGGCCTGCCCGCGCCCGCGCTTCCTGCCGCGCATCCGGCCCAGCGCTGGGTCGAGATGGCCGTGCTGCGCCGGAACATCGACACCCTGCCCAATGCGCAGGCGCAGGCGTTCCTGTCGCGCTACCCGGGCGAGGCAGTGGCCGAGGTCTTCCGCGAGGCCTGGCTGCGTGCGTTGATCAAGCGCCAGGACTGGAGCGGCTTTCGTGCGGCCTGGTCGCCGTCGGTACGCAGCGGCGCACTGCGCTGCGCCGAACTCGATGCGCGCCGCCGCACCGGCGCGATGGACGCGCAGTGGACGCGCGATGCGCAGGCGATGTGGCGCAGCAGCGGCAAGTCGCTGCCCAACGAATGCGATCCGGTGTTCGATGCGCTGGCCGCCGGCGGCGGGCTGGGCGAGGCGCTGCGCTGGGAGCGCATCGAGCTGGCCGCGGCCGAATGGGAGCCGGGCGTGATGCGCTTGTCCGCACGTGGCCTGCCTGCCGACCAGCTGGCCCTGGCCAACGACTACGCCGCCTTCATGACGGCGCCGCATACGCGCGCCGCAGGCTGGCCGAAGACCGCGCGCAGCCGCCTGGTCGCCTCGCACGGGCTGGCGAAGTTCGCCAAGGACAATCCGCTGGGCGCCGAAGCGCAGCTGCCCGCGCTCGCCGCGACGCTGGAGTTCGGCGAGGCCGAACGCGGCCGCGTGCTTTACCAGGCGGCACTGTGGACGGTGGCCTCCTACCTGCCCGATTCGGCGCGCCTGCTCAATCTGGTGCCCGCCTCGGCCTACGACGAACGCCTGCACGAGTGGCGCGTGCGCGAGGCGTTGGCGCGCTCGGACTGGAAGGCGGCGCTCGCGGCGCTGCAGAAGATGGATCCGGCGCAGCGCAGCAACTCGCGCTGGCAGTGGTTCGAGGCGCGGATGCGCGAGCTGACCGGCGATCGCGACGGCGCCCGCACGCTGTTCGCACAGGTGGCCACGCAGCCGGACTTCCACGGCTTCCTGGCCGCCGACCGCCTCGACCAGCCCTATGCGCTGTGTCCCTGGATGCCCGAACACGGCAGGGCGGAGAAGGCCGCGGTGGCCGCGGATCCCGCCCTGGTGCGCGCGATGGCGCTGTATCGCGCCGACCGCAGCGGCTGGGCGACGCGCGAATGGCAGGACGCGCTGGCGCGCTTCGACGATGCGCAGCGGCGCATCGCGGTGGAGATCGCGCAGGAACACGGCTGGTTCGATCGTGCCGTGTTCAACCTGGGCAAGGCACCGGGCGAGACGCGGCTGTACACGCTGCGCTTCCCCATCCACCACGCCGACATCATCCAGCGCGAGGCGAAAAAGAACGGACTCGACCCGGCCTGGGTCGCGGCGGAGATCCGCGCCGAGAGCACCTTCAACCCGAACGCGCGCTCGCCCGCCGACGCGCGCGGCCTGATGCAGGTGCTGCCATCCACGGGCGCGGCGGTCGCGCGCAGGCTGGGCCTGCCCTGGGGCGGCGCGCAGGCGCTGTACGACCCGGCCACCAACATCGCCATCGGCACCGCCTACCTGCGCGAGAAGGAGGCGATGTACGGCAAGCCCTATGTCGCCATCGCCGCCTACAACGCCGGCCCCACGCCCACCTCGCGCTGGCTGTCGCAGCGCCCGCAGATGGACCCGGACCTGTGGATCGAGACGATCAGCTACCGCGAGACGCGCGAATACGTCGCCCGCATCCTCGCCTTCAGCGTGCTGTACGACTGGCGCATGTTCGGCAAGGCCACCCCGGTGACCGAGCGCATGCGCGGCGGCACGGGCTCGCCGCGCAAGGCATTCACCTGTCCGGCGCCGGCGACGCCAGCTGCCTGACGCGCGCTTCGCGCGCGCCCCCATCCCAACCTTCCCCCGTCAACGGGGGAAGGAGCAAAGCGGCAGGATCCGCTCCCTCCCCCGCTCGCGGGGGAGGGCTGGGGTGGGGGCCGACGGTCGACGCGCTGTTCGATGCGCGCTTCGTGCGCGTCCCACCCCGCGGTCTATCCGGAGGACGCCTAACCCCGCAGGCGGGGAAGGGGCAAAGAGGGGAAAGAGCGGGGAAAGAGCGGGCTTCGGGCATCATGCGCATATGGAGATCTATCTCGTCGGCGGCGCGGTACGCGACCGGTTGCTGGGCCTGCCGCCGGGCGACCGCGACTGGGTCGTTGTCGGTCAGACACCCGAGTCGATGCTGGCCGCCGGCTTCCGCCCGGTCGGGCGCGACTTCCCGGTGTTCCTGCATCCACGCACCGGCGAGGAATACGCCCTGGCGCGCACCGAACGCAAGAGTGCGCCCGGGCATCGCGGCTTCGTGGTCCATGCCGATCCTTCGGTGACGCTGGAGCAGGACCTGGCGCGGCGCGACTTCACCATCAATGCAATCGCGCAGGACGAAGCCGGCCACCTGGTCGATCCCTACGGCGGTGCGCGTGACATCGAGGCGCGCGTGTTGCGCCATGTCGGTCCGGCGTTCGTCGAGGACCCGCTGCGCGTGCTGCGCGCGGCACGCTTCATGGCGCGGCTGGCGCCGCTGGGTTTCCGCGTCGCGCCCGAGACGATGGCCTTGATGCAGCGCATGGCCGCAGGCGGCGAACTCGCCAGTCTGGTGCCCGAGCGCGTCTGGCAGGAGCTGTGCAAGGCACTGGCCGCAGCGCAGCCCTCGGCCTTCCTGCGCACCCTGCGCGAGGCCGGCGCGCTGGCCGCGGTGCTGCCCGAGGTCGACGCGCTGTATGGCGTGCCGCAGCGCCCCGAATACCATCCGGAAGTCGATACCGGCGTGCACCAGGAACTGGTCAGCGACATGGCCGCCACGCTCGCGCCGGGCGATACCGTGGTCGGCTTCGCCGCCTTGACCCATGACCTGGGCAAGGCGCTCACCCCGGCCCACGTGCTGCCGCGCCACATCGGCCACGAGCAGGCCGGCATGACCCCGCTGCGCGCGCTCTGCGAACGGCTCAAGCTGCCGCTGGAGCATCGCGACCTGGCGTTGATCGCCTGTCGCGAACACCTCAACGTGCATCGCCTGTTCGAACTGCGCGACGCGACCGTGCACGATCTGCTGCAGCGCTGCGATGCGTTCCGCAAACCGGCGCGCGTCGCGGCACTGGCCCTGGTCTGCGAGGCCGACAAGCGTGGCCGCCTCGGCCTGCAGGACGCGCCCTACCCGCAGGGCGCGGCGCTGCAGCGCCTGCACGCGGCGGCGATGGCGGTGAACGCGCGCGACATCGTCCGCGAGGGCATGGACGGGCCGCAGATCGGGCAGGCGCTGCGCAAGGCGCGCGTACGCGCCATCGGCGTTGCACGCGCATCGACCGAAGACAACAACGCAGGCGATCCCACACCCCCTCCCCTGTAGGAGCGGCTTCAGCCGCGATCGTTGTCGCAGCTGCCTCAGGCATGCAGGACGCCTGCAACGGCGATCGCGGCTGAAGCCGCTCCTACGTGCCGCGCTTGGCTGAGCGCGCACCGCGCGACAGGAAGCCCAGCAGCGCCGCTTCCCACTGCCTCGGCCCGCGCGCGCGCGCGGCACGTCGATGCAGGGTCCCGTCGCGCCAGCCGACGAACACGCGCGGATCGACATAGCTCTTGCGGCACACCGTCGGCGTGTTGCCCAGCATCGCCGCGACCGAAGTCACCACCTCGCGGCATACGCCGGCGGCCGCGGTGTCCGAGGTCGCCGCCTCGGCGGGAATCCCGGCCAGCTGCCGGAACGCGGCCTCGGTCGCGCCCCAGGTGCGGAAGTCCTTGGCGGTGAAGGCATCCTCCATGCACGCGCGCAGGTAAGCGTTGACATCGCTCGATTCCACCGCCGCCAGCGCGCCGTCGTCGTCGCGGTACTGGAACAGGCGCTGGCCCGGCAGCTCATGCATCGCGCGCACCAGCCGCAGCAGCTGCGGGTCCTGGATGCCGGCCTCGTGCAGGCGCCCCCCCTTGCCCTTGAACTGCAGCCGCAGCTCCTTGCCCAGGAAGCGCGCATGGCGGGTGCGCAGCGTGGTCAGGCCGAACGAGCCGTTCTCGCGCGCGTAGCAGTCATTGCCGACGCGGATCAGGGTATTGGCCATGATCGCGACCACGCCGGCGAGCACCTTGTCGCGTGGCAGGCCCGGCAGCGCAAGATCGGCGCGGACGCGACGCCGCAGCTTGGGCAGCGCGCGTCCGAAGGCGACGATGCGATCGAACTTGTTGGCATCGCGCAGCGGCCGCCAGTCCGGGTGATAGCGATACTGCTTGCGCCCACGCGCATCGCGGCCGGTGGCCTGCAGATGGCCCAGCGGCGAGATGCAGATCCAGACGTCGCGATAGGCCGGCGGAATGGCGAGCGAGCGGATGCGCGCCAGCGTGTCGACATCCCGCACCACCGCACCGTCCGCATCGCGGTAGCAGAAGCCCCGCCCCCGACGCTCGCGCCGGATGCCTGGCGCCGTGTCGCTGACATAACGCAGCCCGGCCTCGATCGCATCGCGCTCGGCTGGCGACAGGGCATGGTGGCGGGGCGGCCGGGAGGTGCGGGCAGGCGGACTGGGCATGCGCGGAGTGTGGCCAGCCGCCGTGATTGGCCGGTGAACCGCCCCGCGAGAACCGGGACACTCCAGAGTGACGGCGTCTTGCAGCGCGATGGACCGAAGCGAGCCCCCGATGCTCCGCTTCTGCCGCCCACCCACACTCATCCCAAAAGCCGGAGGACGCCAACGTAGCCCGGATAAGCGAAGCGCGTCCGGGTCGCTTGCGCGCCGACGATGACTCCACCCGGATGCGGCCTTTGGCCTTATCCGGGCTACGGGGAGCGGTTCAGAGCTATTTCCCGCGCCTGCGCCAATCAGACCTTCAGGTGCCAGCCGCGCGCGTCCATCCAGCGCACGATGGCCCACCACAGCGCGACGAAGGCGAGCGCGAACGCGAGCGAGGGCAGGTAGGGGCCGAAGCGTGGCGTCATCCAGCCGGCGAAGCCGACCTGGTAGAGGCGCCCCCATTGCCCGATCGCGGCCAGCAGGCAGACGAGCAGGCCCGAGCCGGCGTAGGCGGTGATGGCGTTGACGCCGAAGCTGCGGCCGATGGCGGGCCAGCCGCGGCGGTCGATGAGCAGGTGCAGCGCGCACAGGACCAGCGCGGCCCAGCCGGCGGTCCACAGGACGAAGGACGAGGTCCACAGCGCCTTGTTGATGGGCATGACCAGCGACCACAGTGCGCCGGCGGCGAGCATCGCCACCGCGGCAAGCAGCAGCGGGCGCAGCTGGCCGCGGCGCAGCCAGTCGCCGGCGCGCACGCCCAGCAGCACGGTGGCGATCGCCGGCAGGGTGGACAGCATGCCTTCGGGGTCGCGACCGAGGCCGGTGGCCGGGTCGTAGATGTAAAGGAGCGGTGCGAACAGCGCGGTATCGACGCGGTCGGCGAGGTTGTGGAATTCGGCATGGCCGCCCGGCGCCAGCAGGGCCCACCAGGCGAGCAGGATTGCAGCGGCGAGCGCCCACTGCGCGCGCGGGCGCAGATGCATCGCCAAGGGCGCGGCGATCATGAAGCACAGGCCGATGCGCTGCAGCACACCCCAGGGCCGGTAGTGCGGCAGGTCATACGCCCACCACGCGGCGAGGTTGAGCAGCAGGCCGAGCGCGACGATGCGCAGGCCACGCACGGCGATCGCACGATGCAGCACGCGCGGGTCGGCGCCCTGTTCGATGCGCGGGACGATGCCGAGCGCGATCGACACGCCGACCACGAACAGGAAGAACGGAAACACCAGGTCGGTGGGCGTGCAGCCGTGCCAGTGGGCGTGCAGCAGCGGCGCGTAGACGTGGCCCCAGTCGCCGGGCGTGTTGACCAGCAGCATCGCGGCGACGGTGAGGCCGCGCATCGCATCGACCGAGGCTAAGCGCGTGGCGGCGGTGCTCATACGGCGTGGCGCTGCATGTCGCCGGCGATCCAGGTCGCACGCACCGCGAGCGCGTCGTCGAGCAGGACCAGGTCGGCGGCCAGGCCCGGCGCGATGCGGCCATGCGTGTCGCCGATGCCGAGGAACTCGGCCGGATAGCGCGAGGCCATGCGCGCTGCTTCCTCCAGCGGCAGTCCGAGCAGCCGCACCGTGTTACGCACCGCGCTGGCCATGTCGAGCGCGGAGCCGGCGAGCGCACCGGCGGCGTTGCGCACCACGCCATCGACCGCGGTGATGGTTTCGCCGTAGAGCTCGAATGCGGGATCGTCGGCGCCAACCATCGGCATCGCGTCGGTCACCAGGAACAGCTTGCCGCGCGGCTTGGCGGCGAGCGCGACGCGCAGGCTGGCCGGGTGCACGTGCACGCCGTCGACGATGACACCGCACCAGCTGTGCGGATCTTCCAGCGCGGCGCCGACCACGCCGGGCTCGCGTCCGCTGATCGGTGTCATCGCGTTATAGAGATGGGTGAAGCCACGCATGCCGGCACCGAGCCCCGCTCGGATCTCATCGTAGTTCGCGGCCGTGTGCCCGGCGGCCAGGACCGCGCCGCGCGCGACGAGAGCGCGGATCACGTCGGCCGGTACGCGCTCGGGCGCGAGGGTGAGCAGGGTGGCGCCGGTGTCGAGCGACGTCGCCAGTGCGATCTCGTCGGCATCGGGCACGCGGAACACCGCGGCATCGTGCGTGCCCTTGCGCGCGGGCGCGAGCCAGGGGCCCTCGAGGTGGATGCCGAGCACGCCCGGCACGCCCTGCGCGATGGCGTCGCGCACGGCGGCGACCGCATCGCCCATCACCTCGATGCGGTCGCTGATCAGGGTCGGCAGCAGGCCGGTGGTGCCGTAGGCGCGGTGCGCGCGCGCAATCGTGGCTACACCTTCGAGCGTCGGCGTGTTGTTGAACAGTACGCCGCCACCGCCGTTGACCTGTGCGTCGATGAAGCCGGGGACGAGGCTGCCGCCGTCCAGATCGACGTGCCTGGCATCGCGCACACGCGAATCGCCGGCGTCGACGATCGCGGCGATCAGCCCGTCTTCGAGCAGGACCGCGACGTCGTCGAGGAATCCGTCATCGAGCAGGATGCGGCCGTTGATCAATGCGGTTGTCATGGCAGGCACCCCGCTACACCGTCTCGGTGACCTTGTTGAGGTGCGGCGGCGTATCCGGATCGAAGCCGCGCGCCAGCGACAGCGCATTCGCCATCCGGTAGAAGGCCTGCACCTGCAGCAGCGGCGCGCAGGCCGGGTGCGGCGCGACCGGCACGGGCAGATCCGCGCCATCGCCCGCATCCGACAGCCAGACACTGGCACCGCGCGCGCGCAGCTCACCGGCCAGCGCGCAGGCGCCGGGGCCGGTGCCATCGGGCTGCACCAGCATCAGCACCGGGAAGCCGGCGCCCACCAGGGCCATCGGCCCGTGCCTGACTTCGGCCGAACTGTAGGCCTCGGCGTGCAGGCCGCAGGTTTCCTTGAACTTCAGCGCCACTTCCTGGGCAGCCCCCAGACCCAGGCCGCGACCCAGCACGAACAGGTTGCGCGCATCGACCAGGCCCGCATGCGCCGGCGACCAGTCGCAGTCCCAGGCCTGGCGCATCGACGCGGGCAACGCGTCCAGCGCGCGCGTCAACGCCTCGTCGCCACGCCACAGCGCCACCAGCTGCAGCAGCGCGGACAGCGATGCGAGGTAGCTCTTGGTCGCCGCCACGCTGTGTTCGGGGCCTGCGTGCAGCGGCACCACCACGTCGGCCAGCGCCGCCAGCGGCGAGTCGGCCACGTTGACCAGCGCGACCACGCGCGCACCGGCCTCGCGCGCGGCCTCGGCATTGCGCAGCAGGTCGGGGCTGCGGCCCGACTGCGAGATCGCGATGAACAGGGCATCGCCCAGCTGCTGGCGCACGCCATACACCGAGCCCACCGACGGCGACACCGACGCCGTGACCAGCCCCAGCTGGGTTTCGATCAGCGCCTTGCCGAACGTCGCGGCGTGGTCGGAGCTGCCGCGTGCGCAGGTGGCGACGAAGGCCGGCGGCCTGCGCCGCAGGTCGGCCGCAAGCGCGGCGAGCAGGTCGTGGTTGGCGGCGAACTGCGCCTCCACCACCGTGGCAGCCTGCGCCGCCTCGCGGAACATCGCGGTGCTGCTGGCGCGCGCAGGCGCGGATTCTGCGGTCATGGTGTTCATGCGTCTCCAGCGGGCGCGGGCGCCGGTGCGCGCGGCCGCACGGGTGCGGTCGAGCCACGCACCACCAGCTGCGGCACGAACGCCTGGTTGGGCTGCGCGGCCGCGTCCTGGCGCAGGCCGGCGATCAGCATGCGGGCGGCGTGGCGCGCGATTTCTTCGGTGGCCTGCTTGGCCGTGGTCAGCGCCGGCCACGACTGGCGCGAGAACGGGCTGTCCTCGAAGCCGGCGATCGACAGGTCGTAGGGCACGTTCATCCCGGCGGACTTCGCGGCCGCCAGCACGCCGGCGGCGATCTCGTCGTTGGATCCGAAGATCGCGGTCGGCGGCTCACGCAGCGCCAGCAGCCGGCGCGCACCGCGGAAGCCGTCGTCGAAGGTGTAGTCGCCGGGAATCACCAGGTGCTTGTCCAGGGCGATGCCGTAATCCTTGAGCGCCTGTTCGTAGCCGAGGTAGCGCTCGGAGCTGGACAGGTGCTCCTGCCCGCCCCACAGGAAGCCGATGCGCTGGTGGCCAAGCTGCACCAGATGCTCGGTGATCTCGTAGGCGGCATCGCGGTCGTCGACGTAGACGCAGGGGTGGCCATCGCGCGGGTCTTCGGCCGCGGCGATGATGCGCGTGGCGCGTACGCCGGCCTGCGCCAGCGCCTCGATCAGTTCGATCCGCTCCGAAATCGGTGCAGTCAGCACCAGTCCCGCCAGGCGCGAACGCTGCACCAGCTCCAGCAGTTCCTCGGCCAGGAGCGGCGAGCTGGCGTCGCAGGGGTGAATCTGCAGCCCGAATCCGGTCTCGCGGCAGGCCGACAGCACGCCGTTCTGCAGTCCGATGATGTGGTACGGGTTGGGGTTGTCGTAGACCAGGCCGATCACATAGGCGCTGGCGCTGCGCAGGTTGCGCGCGGACGGGTCTGGCTCGTAGTCGAGCTCGGCGATCGCCTGCAGCACGCGTGCCCGGGTCGCAGGCAGCACCGCCGGCTCATTGTTGATCACCCGCGAGACGGTCTTGAGCGACACCCCGGCGCGCTCCGCCACGGTGCGGATCGTCGGTTTGCGCGGGTTGCCCTGCTCCTCGCTCATACGCATGTCACGTCCCTTGTCCTGCCCCCGGGGTACGTGACTAACGTTGTCATACTTCCCTTCGGAATTCCAGCCAGAAGCCGCCGACGTGCGGCCGGATTGGGCGCGATCGGGTGCTGTCCTGCAGCACGGGACATTCCGACAGCGAGAAGACATGCTAGGACAGCGGGCCTGTTTTAGCGACATATTCGGAACGATAGAGCCGTTGCGATACGCGCTGACGGCGTCTTCACACCCAATCCCGGGCCTTGGAGCAACACTGGACACCACCTGCTTGACATCGTTGTCACGAGGCCAGCACTCTGCGGCCCACACCGCTGCAGTCCGTGGCGGTGTTCTGCAGGAGTCCACGTGGGAGCAACGACCCGCCACTTGCCCGTCGGCCCCGGCCCACTGTCTGCGCCGGCGCCTTTCCTGGCCGCCGATGTCGGCGGCACGCATGTGCGCGTCGGGCTGGTGGACAGCGCGGCACCGGACAGCCTGCTGCACTACCAGAAGTATCCCTGCGGCGGGTTCCCGGGCCTGGCCGAGGTGCTGCAGGCGTTCCTGTCGACCCTCCCGGCGTCCGCCAGGCCGCGGCACGGCGTGATCGCCTGTGCCGGGCACCCGCGCGAGGACGGCACCGTGCTGTCGGTCAACCTGCCCTGGCCGGTGGCGCCGCAGCGGATCCGCGACCAGCTCGGCTTCGACGAACTGCTGCTGGTCAACGACTTCGAGGCGGTCGCGCACGCGGTGGCCGCCACCGATGCGCACACGCTGCTGCATCTCTCCGGCCCCGAAGCCGCGGCGCCCGGGCCGACCCTCGTGGTCGGGCCCGGCACCGGACTGGGCGCGGCCGTGCGCATCCCCGGTCGCGACGGCCAGGCCCAGGTGCTCGCCACCGAGGCCGGCCAGGCGGCACTGACGGTATCGACCGAGCTGGAGATGGCGGTGTTGCGCGAATTCCTGCGCGAGCGCCGCCACGTGTCGATCGAGCATGCGCTGTCGGGTCCGGGGCTGGTACGCCTGCATGTGGCGCTGGCGCAGGTGCGCGGACTGGCCCCGTCCCAGGCCACGCCCGATGCGATCAGCGAGGCCGCCATCACAGGCGACGATGCCCTGGCGCGCGAAACGCTGGGCCTGTTCTGCGGCCTGCTCGGCGGCGCGGTCGGCGACATGGCGCTGCTCTACGGCGCCCACGGCGGCGTCTACCTGGCCGGCGGCATCCTGCCGCAGATCCGCAGCTTCCTCGCCGGCAGCAGCTTCGTGCAGCGCTTCCTCGACAAGGGGCCGATGCGCGAATCGCTGCTGCGCATTCCCGTGACGCTGGTCGAGCACGGGCAGCTGGGCGCGCTGGGCGCCGCCGGCTGGTACCTGGACCAACGCCGCAACAACGACCGACGCAGGGATGCGCACTGACCTGACCACAGGCCGCCGGACCCCCGGCCGACGGCCACAGCCACACCCATCTTTCGAAGGGAGAGAACCGTCATGAAGCACCGCACATCCATGCTGTCGGCCGCGATCGCCGTGTGCCTCGGGGTTGCCACGCAGGCGCAGGCACAGGACGCCGCCGTCGGCGAGACCACGTCCGACGATGCCACCAGCCTCGACCGCGTGGTCGTCACCGGTATCCGCGCCAGCCTGCAGCAGGCACTGGACACCAAGCGCAACTCCGACGCGATCATCGACGTGATCACCGCCGAGGACGTGGGCAAGTTCCCCTCGACCAACGTGGCCGAGGCGATCTCTTCGCTGCCGGGCGTGACCATCGACAAGGCCTTTGGCCAGGGCGAGAAGATCAGCATCCTCGGCACCGATCCGGCGCTGAGCCGCACCCTGCTCAACGGCCAGACGGTGGCATCGGCGGACTGGTTCATCACCGACCAGCCGGGCCGCACCTTCAACTACTCGCTGCTGGCCCCGTCGCTGGTGGGCAAGGTTGAGGTCTACAAGTCGCCCGAGGCGCACATCGACGAGGGCTCGATCGGCGGCACCGTGATCGTGCACACGCGCAAGCCGCTGGACCTGGACAAGACCACCATCGCCGGCCACGTCGGCTACCTCTACAACGATCGCATCGAAGGCGGCGACCCGCAGGCCTCGCTGCTGTTCGGCTGGAAGAACGACGCCGAAACCTTCGGCCTGATCGTGGCGGCCCAGCGTGCCGACGAAGGCATCCGCCGCGACGGCATCGAGTCGTACGGCACGGTGACCGGCAACGACTACATCGTCGGCGTGGGCGGTGGCAACTCGTTCACCCCGACCATGGACTGGGGCGCCGGGGTCGAAGTCCCGCCCTCGTGCTCGGGCGCGTGCGAAACCACCCTGCGCGCCAACCCCGACGCCATTGCCCCGAACTCGATCAGCGCGCACTACTTCGAACAGCAGCGCGAACGCGACACGATCTCGCTGGCGCTGCAGTTCAAGCCGCACGAGAAGATGGAAGTCGAGTTCAACGCGCTCGACGTCACCGCCGCCTACAACAACATCAGCCACTCGATGTTCGCGTTCAACGGCAACGGCTGGAACAGCCTGATGCGGCTGACCGACCTCGAGGTCGATGGCGGCGTGATCACCCGTGCCTCGTACAGCAACGCGCTGACCGTCTACGACCTGATCAACCGCCAGGCCACCGTCGACACCAACTCCTACGACATCAAGGCGACCTGGAACGACGAGCGCTGGTTCGCCAGCTGGCACTTCGGCACCACCAAGGCCACCGGCGGCACGGGCCGCCAGGTGTTTGGCGAGTTCCTCAACTGGGCCGACTACAGCTACGACCTCAACGGCACGCCGCGCCTGGATTTCCAGGGCTACAACTACGGCTCGGCGGCCGCCACCAGCCCGAACATGCCGGGCAGCCCGTTCACCGATCCGGATGCGTTCCGCATCGATGGCGGCTGGGGCGCGGACCCCAATGGCGGCCCCTCCACCTGGAATACCGGCTGGGGCGGCAACATCGTCACCAAGCCGACCTGGGACGAAGAGGTCTATGGCCAGGTCGATGCCGGGTTCCGCCTGGAATCCCCGGTCTACCAGGTCCGTTTCGGCCTGAAGCGGCGCCAGCACGAGACCGGGCAGACGATGGCGGGTGTCTCGGTCGCCGCGGTTGCCGGCTATGGCGACGCCACCGCCGCCGAATTCTCGCCGCGCCCGCTGCCTGGCAACTACCTCAGCGGCTTCGGCAATACCGGCGATCTGTCCAACCGCTTCACCATCGACGGCTGGGCGCTGGCCGACTGGATCCTCAGCGGCGACTGGCTGGCGCCGTGGCAGACCATGCCGACGCCGGGCACCTTCAACGACCTGTCGTTCGTGCAGAACACCTGGCTGGTGGAGGAAGACATCAACGCCGGCTACGTCCAGGCCGACTACAGCTGGAACGGCTTCCGCGGCAACGTCGGCTTCCGCTACGTGCAGACCGAATCCGACAGCCTGGGCTGGCAGTGCACGGTCAGCGCCGACTGCAACAGCGGCGCGAACGGCGGCGTGCACACCTACGAGCAGGTCAGCGTGCGCAAGAAGTACAACGACTTCCTGCCCAACCTCAACGTCGTCTACGACTGGAACGACGTGGTGCTGCGCTTCTCGGCGGCGAAGGTGATCTCGCGGCCCAACTATGGCGACATGTCCAACTACCTGTGGCTGGGCCCGCAGACCCTGACCGGCGGCGGCGGCAACCCGGATCTCGACCCGTACCGCTCGACCAACCTCGACCTGTCGGCGGAGTGGTACTTCGCCGAAAACGGGATCCTGGCCGGCACCCTGTTCCACAAGGACGTCGGCAATTACATCCTGCACGACACCGGCATCGAGCGGCACGTCAATGAGAGCAACGGCCAGCTCATGGACTTCACCGTGTCGCGTCCGCAGAACGCGGGCGAGGCGACCATCCAGGGCCTGTCGCTGAACTACCAGCAGAACCTGTGGCGCGGGCTCGGCATCCTCGCCAACTACACCTACTCGGACGCGGAAGCCAGCACGGGCGACCCGATGCCCTGGACCTCGGAGAACCAGTACAACATCAGCCCGTTCTACGAGAACGACCGCTGGAGCGCACGCGTTTCGTATTCCTGGCGCTCGAAGTACTACACCCAGGTCGATCGCGGCAACTACCTGGTCACCTCCGACTACGAGTCGCTGGACGCGAGCATCGGCTTGCGCATCAACGACCACCTCAGCGTCACCCTCGACGGCATGAACCTGCTCGATTCGGAGTACTACACCTACGCCGACGTGCCGGGGGTCGCCAACACCGAGAAGCTGGTACGCGGCCTGTACCGCACCGGCCGACGCTACATGGCCTCGCTCCGGGTCCAGTTCTGACGGCACTCCCGCTCCAGGCCGTCCTCCCCTTGGGCCCGGATGTGTCCGGGCCCTTTTTTTGGGCGTTCTTCCGACTGTGTTGGTTAGGCCAGAGCACAGACTCAGACTCGGATCTGCGGCCAGGTGTCGGCCCGGCCCGGGGATTGCTCCTCGGCTCGGTCAGCCCGCTGCGCGGTCCGGCCCGGCGCAACCCGCCGGGCGTTCGTGCAGACGCGCGGCCGTGCCACGCAAGCGGTCCGCACTCACCCATGGCTGACTCGCCGCCGCAGCGCATCCATGCGCTGCTTTCCGCAACCCCCGACCCGGGCCGACCATCGCCGATTCACTGACGTGACTTCGAAAGGCGGTCCGGCGAAGCATCACAGAGCCAGTCGCAGGAGCCGCGTCCCGGCCGAAGCGAGCGCTGCCTGCATCTCAGTTGGGAGATGAACTTTTTTCTGATTCGTCTGCCGCTAGACGGCTCCTGTCGCTGCGACCATCCATCGATCAGGAAGGAAACCCATCTTCCTTCTCCAGCACTGGAATCCTGTCGACCCGTCGCCCGGACTTCCCGTCGCAGAGAGTTGAGCTTTTCCAGATATCCCTGACATCAAGTCACCGGCAAGGAATCGATATGACACTGGCTTCAACTACACGAATGGCAGTTTCCGCGCTGTGCTGTTGCGCCCTGCTGGCCGCATGCGGCACCCGCGCCGAAACGTCAGCCGCCACCGCTGCCGAAACCGTGGCCAGTCCATCGCTGATTCCGGCACCGGCCTCGCTGGTGCAGGCCGAGGGCAGCTTCCGCTTCGATGCCGCAACCCGCATCCATGCCGAAGGCGACATCGCGCAGCGCGTCGCGGGCGAGTTCGCCGGCATGGTCAAGACAACCAACGGGATCGAGCCAACGCTCGCCGCCGATGGCGATGCCGCTGGTAACCGCATCGTGTTCGCGATCGACGCCACCGCCTCGCCGGACGCAGCGGAAGGCTATGTGCTCGAAGTGGACGGGAGCGATGTGCGCGTCACCGCCAGCGACGAGCGCGGCCTGTTCTACGGCGCGGTCACGCTCTGGCAGCTGCTGTCCTCGGCGCAGGGCGAAGCCGTGCGCATCCCGGCACTGCGCATCGAGGACGCGCCGCGTTTCGCCTGGCGCGGCCTGATGCTGGATTCGGCGCGACACTTCCAGTCGGTCGAGCAGATCAAGCAACTGCTCGACACGATGGCGCGGCACAAGCTCAACACCTTCCACTGGCATCTGACCGACGACCAGGGTTGGCGCATCGAGATCCCCGAATACCCGCGGCTGATGGAAGTCGCCGCCTGCCGAATTCCCGCAGGCGAGGCAGGCACCGATCCGGCCACCGGACAGGCGCGCCCCTACTGCGGCTACTACACCCAGGACCAGATCCGCGACATCGTCGCGCATGCCGCACGCCGGCACATCACCGTCGTGCCCGAGTTCGACATGCCCGGACACGTGCAGGCCGTGGTAGCGGCGTACCCGCAGTACGGCTCGCTCGGCGATACCCCGGCCGTGTCCAACGAGTGGGGCGTGCACCAGTACCTGTTCAACGTGGACGAGGAGACGTTCGGCTTCATCGAGGACGTGCTCGACCAGATCATCGAACTGTTTCCCGGCCCGTACATCCACATCGGCGGCGACGAGGCGGTCAAGACCCAGTGGCAGGCGTCGGCCAGCGTGCAGGCGCGGATGAAGGAACTCGGCATCGCCGACGAGACCGCGCTGCAAAGCTGGTTCATCAAGCGCATCGGCGTCTACCTGGAAGGCAAGGACCGGCGCCTGCTGGGCTGGGACGAGATCCTCGACGGCGGCCTCGCACCCCAGGCCACGGTGATGTCCTGGCGCGGCACCGAGGGCGGCATCGCCGCCGCGCGCGCCGGCCACGACGTGGTGATGACGCCGAAGGAAAAGCTGTACCTGGACTACCTGCAGACATCGTCGCCCAACGAGCCGCCGGGGCGCCCGATGCAGGTCACGCTGCGTGACGTGTACGACTTCGATCCCGTGCCCAAGGCCCTTACGCCGGCGCAGCGCAGGCATATCCTGGGCGTGCAGGCCAACGTATGGACCGAGCACCTGCGTACCTGGGATCGCGTACAGCACGCCTACTTCCCGCGCATCGCGGCGCTGGCGGAGTCGGCGTGGTCGCCTGTCGAAGGCAAGGACTACGCCGGTTTCCTGTCGCGCCTGCCCGCGCAGTTGGCCCGCTACCGGGCGTTCGGCGTCGCTTACGCGCAGACCGCGTTCGAGGTGATGGCGAGCGCCGAACACGACCGCGCGACCGGGAGCGTGCGCGTGACCCTGGACAACGCACTCGACTATGCGGTGCGCTACACCACCGACGGCAGCGAACCGGACGCGGAGTCGATGCTGTACGCAGCGCCTATCGACGCGCCGCTGCCGCTCGAGGTGCGCGCGGCGGCGTTCCACGGCACCACCGCGCTCGGCCCGGCCACGCATCACGCCTTCAACGCCGCAAGCCTGCGGGTGCGCAGCGACGAGCAGCTGGCCAGTTGCCCGGACACCGGACGCCTGCTGCTGCGGCTGGAGGACGACGGCCCCGTCGACGGCGAGCGTGCCCGCTACAACGTGACGATCTTCTATCCGTGCTGGCTGTGGACTGGTGCCGATCTCGACGACATCGACGCGGTGAAGGTACGCCTGGGACGCCTGCCGTATTACTTCCAGCTTGCGGGCGATGAACCATCGCGCAGGTTCATGCCCGCCGAAACCGCACACGGCGAGCTGCTGCTGCAGTCGGGCGGCTGCAGTGGCGACACGGTGGCCCGGCAGCCCCTGCCGGCAAGCGCCGGCGAGGACGGCTTCATCGAACTCACGCTGCCGCTGACGGCGGCCAAGGGCCGCAGCGACCTGTGCTTCACCGCCACCGGCGATACGCGGCCGATGATGTGGGTGCTGGACCGGGTCGAGCTGGTGCCGCACTGAGGCGGGGGCGGGCATCGGCGTGGACGCTGTCTGCCGCCGATGGGGTTGGCCGGCCGGCGCGGGGGTTCAACCCGCGTCGTCGCGCCTGCCGTCGATCCGCAGCAGCAGGTCATGCAACGGGGTGAGGCGGGTTGCCAGCCCGGCGATGACACCCAACGTGTTGGCCAGCGCGTCCCTTGCATCGGCCATGCGGGTGACGGTCAGGCTGCCCTGCGCCTGCTCGATGCCGACGCCCAGCAGCACCAGGCCCAGTCCCGCGCCCAGCAGCGCGGGCCAGTTGCGGAACAGCTGCACCGCACTCGCGGCCAGCGCGAAATAGGCGATGAAGTGCGACCACTTGTCGCTGTTGTCGAAGTCCGGCATCGGCGGCGGCGGCATCAGCGAGAACACCACCACCGCGGCGATCGCCAGGCACCACAGCGCGACCCACGGCAATGGATGCCGCAACGGCTTGAGCGAGCGCCCAGGCCTGAAGCGGGCGCGCGGCGGCCGGCTCACAGGCGGAAGCACAGGTCGCCCAGCAGGAAGGCCGCATCCAGCGGGACATCGCGCGCGAAGCCCATCACCTGGAAGCGCTCGCCCATGCCACCGGGGATGGTGAGCGCCTTGGCCTGCTGGCGCAGTGCGTAGCGCGCGGCCTCGTCGGCGGCACGTGCTTCGTGCGCGAGCAGGCGCTGCTCCAGGCCGTTGCCGATCAGGAAGCTGGCCTGCGAACAATAGCCGGCCAGCTCGAAGCCGGCGCCGGTGCCGGCCTCGGCCAGCGCGGTGAAATCGACCGAGGCGGTGATGTCCTGCAGGCCGAGGCGCGCGAACACGTCCGCCACCACGCGATGGCGATGGAACGCGCGCAGGGTGCCGTCGCGCCGCCGCGGGTCGTAGTACTCGCGGCGCGGATAGCCGTAGTCGACGAACAGCAGCGCGCCGGACTGCATGCCGCCCGCCACCGCCTGCAGCCAGTACGGCAGCTGCGGCAGCAGTTCGGCGCGGTGGCCGTCGGCGAAGGGTGCATCGAGCTGGCGTTCGACATGGCGCACCGCGGCCGACAGCAGCGCGTCGGCGGGACGATCGGTGCGCAGGAAACGGTCGCCATCCAGCGCGACGTGTTCTTCGAAGACTTCGCCGCCCTGCATCGAGAAGCGCGGCGTGGGCAGCGCATCGAGGACCTCGTTGGCGAACAGCACGCCGCTCCAGTCGTCGGGCATCGGCCCTTCCAGCCATTCGACGCGGGCCAGGGCGTGCGCGGGCAGCATCTGCGCGAGGTGCGCGTGCTGGCGTTCGCGCAGGTCGGCGCTGGGCTCGAGGATGGCGTAGCGCGCCGGCATGGCCCCGACTTCGAGCAGGTGGGTGATCGCATCGCCGGCAAAGCGTCCGCTGCCGGCGCCGATCTCCAGGAAACGCGCCGCATCCCCGCAGCCGCGCAGCGCAGGTGCCAGCGCACTGGCCACGCACTCGGCGAACAGGGGCCCGAGTTCCGGCGCGGTGACGAAATCGCCTGCGGCGCCGAACTTGGTGGCGCCGGCGCTGTAGTAGCCCAGGCCCGGTGCGTACAGCGCCAGCTCCATGAAGCGCCAGAACGGGATCGCGCCTCCGGCCGCCGCGACCTGCTCGCGGATCAGCGCCTGCAGTCGCGCGCTGTGGGCAAGCGCATCGTCGGAAAGTGGGGAATCGGACATCGGCGGGGTCAGCGGCGACAATGCGTCAGGATACCGGCAATCCGGAGCACCCCATGTCCGCCCCGCCCCCCGTCGCCCTGGTCACCGGCGGCGCCCGCCGCCTCGGCGCGGCCATCGTGCGCCGGCTGCATGCAGCCGGCTACGCTGTCGCCGTGCATTGCCGCACGTCCACCGCGGATGCCCACGCGTTGGCCGCAGAGCTGGAGGCCGCGCGTCCGGCCGGCGTGCTGGTACTGGAAGCGGACCTGGCGCGGTTCGACGCCTTGCCCGAGCTGGTCGCCCGCACCGTCGGCCACTTCGGCCGGCTCGACGCGCTGGTCAACAACGCAGCCGCGTTCTTTCCCACGCCCGCGGGCACGGTGACGCCGGCGCAGTGGGACACGCTGCTGGCGACCAACCTGCGCGCGCCGTTCTTCCTGTCCCAGGCGGCGGCCCCTCACTTGAAGGCCACGCGCGGCGCCATCCTCAACATCAGCGACGTGTATGCGCGCCAGCCGCGCGGCGACCTGTCGGCCTATGCGATCAGCAAGGGCGGACTGGAAGCGACGACCCGCGCACTGGCCGTGGCGCTGGCACCGGAAGTGCGGGTCAATGCCATCGCCCCGGGCGCGATCCTGTGGCCGGAGGACGCGCCCGATCCGGCGCTGCAGGCGCGCATCCTCGCCTCCACCGCACTTGGCCGCATCGGCGATGTCGAGGAAATCGCAGCAACCGCGCTGTGGCTGCTGCGCGATGCCCGCTACACGACGGGCTCGGTGGTCTCGGTCGATGGCGGACGCACGCCGCTCGGCGAGTGAGCCGGATCCGGGGCTCCGCCGAGATCCCTCACTTCGTTCGGGATAACACGTTCCCGATTGTCATCGACCGCAGGGAGAAATCTGCCGGAGCGGCCATCCCGGCCGCTCCGGCATCACGTCAACCGCCCTTCGGCAGGAATGCCTGCGCCAGTCCCGCATCGCGGAACGCGGGCGGCGTGTCGTGCGAGACCGCGTAGCGGTACAGCGCCGCTGAGTAGATGCCGCTCAGCGCCGCCTGGTAGATGCCCACCAGCAGCACCGCCAGCAGGAACAGCGCACCCACCACGATCGCCAGCGCAAATGAAGCCTGGGCCGCGAGCAGGGTCAACGCGGCGCCCACCAGCACCACGGCAAAGGTGATCATGCCGAACGCGGCGCCGATGCCGACCTGCCCGACGGCGTTCTCGCCCCAGGTGCGCTTGAGCAGGGACACGCTTTCCTTCAGCGCGTCGATCGGACCGACGTTGCGCGACACCAGCACCGGCACCACCAGGAACGTCGCCAGCGTCCAGGCGGCGCCCAGCGCGCTGCCCATCAGGCGCACCAGGAAGTTGTCCTTCTGCTTCAGGCCCTGCAGCAGCACGCCGACGGTGGCCGCGATGGCCGCGTAGCCCAGGATCGCGGGAATCTTCGCCTTGGCCGCGTTGAAGCCGTCGGCCAGGGTCGGATCGCCGCCTTCCAGGCGGATCATCGCCGCGCCGACCAGGGCGCAGTTGAAGAAGATCATCACGCTGTACTGGACGAAGTAGAACAGGAAGCCGAACACCACCCCACCGACGCCGATGCCGTCGGCGAAGATGCGCAGCGCGAACATCGGCAGCAGGAAGGTCGCCAGGACCACCAGGGTGGCAATGCCGGAGATCACCGGGAACAGCATCAGTTCCTTGTCCGAGCGCAGCACCGATGCGCTGGCCTTGACCAGGTCCCAACTGCGGGAGAATTTCTCGAACATGGTGTCGCCTCCGGTGGATGGTCCGCATCCTGCCCCGCCGACAGGGCGCCGGCAATACGCGGATATGTCTGGAAGACGGGAGGCGCAGCACCGATGTGACAGCGGGAAGGCCGGCCGACGCTCTATCGGCCCTCCGGGCCCCCGGGCTGTCATCTCGACCAAGGGGAGAGATCCCGGCCCCGGCGTCCGCGGACCGAGCCGACTCGGGCATTCGCAGGAGCCGGGTGCATCGGGGAACGACCCTTGCCCCGAGACTGGTCAAGCGGGACGCGCTTTTCGACATTGCAACGCGCTGGTCATCCAGGGTCTTTCGCAACGTCAAAATGGATCCCCGCGTTCGCGGGGATGACGAGGCCAAGGTCGAGACTTTCGAGAACGCCGTGCGCGGACCCCGCGTTCGCGGGAATGACGGAGCCAAGGTCTAGGCCTTCGAGAGCGCGCTGCTTGGATCCCCGCTGTCGCAGGGATGACGGAGCCAAGGTCGATGCCTTCGAGAACGCCCTGCGTGGGCTCCGCATTCGCGGGGGATGACGAGACCGGGATCGATGCCCTTGAGGCCGGCCCGCCTGGATCCCCGCATTCGCGGGGATGACAACCCATCAATATGGTTGGCGCCATGCGTCGATCGCGGGACAGGTCGAACCTTGGGAAGTCCCTTGGCATCCCTGGGGGTTTGCCGCGGTGAATGAAGGCAGGGGTGGCGCGATTCGCCCGGCAAGTCGCCCATGCGCACCGTGTCGCGTCGCGTCAGTCCAGTTGCACCCGTTCGAACTCGACACCGTGGTCCGGATGCGCCGCCCACAGCGCGGCGATGGGCTCGCCCGACAGCGGATGGCGCGCGTCCGGTGCGACGTCGGCCAGTGGCTTGAGCACGAAGGCGTGGCGCAGCTCGTCGCGCGGCACGCGCAGGATCGGGGTGGTGCCGGCCGGCGTGGCCGGGCCGGGGCCTTCGGCGACCAGGTCATCGAACAGCACGATGTCGATGTCCAGGGTGCGATCGCTGTAGCGCGGGCCGCTGCGGTCGCGCCCGTGCGCATCCTCCAGCGCGTGCAGCCAGGCGTTGAGCGCGTGCGCGTCGAGGTCGGTGCGCAGCACCGCCGCGGCGTTGAGGAAGTCCGGCCCCGTATAGCCCACGGCCGGGAAGCGATAGAACGGCGACACGCGCACGCCCGGGAACTGCGCTGCCAGCGCGCGCACGGCCGCGCGCAGGTACCGCCCGGGCTCGAGGTTGCTGCCGAGACTGAGGTAAGCGGTATGCATGGTGCGCTCCGGAAGGGCGCACATGATCGCGCAGGCGCGGCGCCGCGGCGAGTCCCCGCGGTCGACGCGAGCCTCAGTCCGGGTCCGCGACCTCGGGCAGCGCGCGGCGCAGGTCCACCTGCAGCGGCGCATCGCCCATGGTCTGGAACACGCGCAGCCCGAACTCGGGCAGGATCGCCAGCAGGTGGTCGAAGATGTCCGCCTGTGCGGTCTCGTGGCCGACCCAGCTGACATCGGTGGTGAAGCAGTACAGCTCCAGCGGCAGGCCTTCGGCGGTAGGCTGCAGCTGGCGCACCAGCAGGATCAGCTCCTGGTTGATCGCCGGATGGTTGCGCAGGTACTGGTTCACATAGGCGCGAAACGTGCCGAGGTTGGTCACGCGGCGATGGTTGACCGGTTCAGCGCCATGCCCGGCCAGCTTCGCGTTCCAGTCGCGCAGCTCGTTCTCCTTGTCGTCCAGGTATTCGTCGAGCAGCACGAAACGGCGGAAGCGCGCGACTTCGTCCGCCTCCAGGAAGCGCACGCTGCGCTGGTCGATAAACATCGAACGCTTGATGCGACGGCCGCCACCTTCGAACATCTGCCGCCAGTTCTTGAACGAATCGCTGACCAGCTTCTTGGTCGGCACCGTGGTCACGGTGCGGTCCCAGTTCTGCACCGTCACCGTGTGCAGCGCGATGTCGATCACGAAGCCGTCGGCATTCTGCTCCGGCATCTCGATCCAGTCGCCGATGCGCGCGCGGCCGTCGTTGCTGATCTGCACGCTGGCCACCAGCGACAGGATGGTGTCCTGGAAGATCAACATCAGCACTGCGGTCATCGCGCCCAGGCCGGTGAGGATGTGCAGGAACTGCGCGCCGATCAGGGTGGCCACGACCGAGATCGCGACCAGTGCGAACATCACGATCCGCGCCACCTGCAGGTAACCCTTGATGGGTTTGTTGCGCGCGTCCGGGCGCCGCTCGTAGACCTGGTTGGCCAGGTCGAGCGCACGCGAGACCGCCAGCGCGATGGTGAGGACGATGAAGGCCTGGCACAGCGCGCGCACCACGGCCACCACCTGCGGCGGCAGGTCCGGCACCACCGAGATGCCAGCGGCGATCACCATCGCAGGCACCACGTTGGCCAGGCGCGGGATCACCCGCATCCGCACCTCGCCGCCGTCTGCTTCGCCGCGCGCGGCCGTCGCCTGCAGCGCGCGCTGGATGCCCCGCAGCAGCACGCGCTTGGTCAACCAGTTGGCCAGCCACGCCGCCGCCACCAGCGCCATGACCACGACCGCCGTATAGGCCCATGGATACGGCACCAGCGCCGCCTGCAGACTCTCCAGCTGTTCCTGCAACTCGCCTTCCTCTTCAGTTTGAACGCGTGCGTTCGATGATCACGCCGACCGCGCGCGCGCCGCGCACCGCGCCCGGCTTGCTCAGCTTCAAGCGTAACCAGCGGATGTTGAACTCACCCATCACGATTTCGGCACAGCGCTCGGCCAGGGTTTCCACCAGGCCAAAATCGGACTGCGAGACGTATTCGATCAGGCGCTTGCTGACCGCCTTGTAGTTGAGCGTGTCGGCGATGTCGTCGCTGACCGCGGGCACACGGTTGTCGAAGCCCATCTCCAGGTCGAAGACCAGCGTCTGCCGGATCCGGCGCTCCCAGTCGTAGATGCCGATCAGTGCGTCGATCTCGAGGGATTCGATGAAGACTTTGTCCATGGGCTGGAATCGTTGGCCGGGGTTGGGTGGGGCAGACTCGCAGGATGCGCGGCTGGCCGCAGCAGCAGATATCGGCCGCCGTCATGCCGGATGCAGGAGATCTTGCCTGCGTGGCTGCAAATGCAAGATCCCTCGCTGCGCTCGGGATGACAAGTGTTGACAGGGGCTGCGCGCGATGACGCGGGTCATCCGCGATGGCGAGCACTGTCGACGATGACAGGTGTTGTTCGCGATGGCGCGGGCGTTCGCAATGACGGGTGGTGTCGCGATGACGGAGGGCGGTCGCGCTGGCCGATATCGCGCTCGGGACGACACGTTCGGCGGTGGTGACCGTGGGCGAGTTCCAGGCGATCGCGCGCCCCGGGTCACGCGACCCGAAGCGTCGCCACCGGGGGCAGCAACGCCATGTCCCAGCGCGGCGTCACGTGCACGGCCGGGCCATCGTGCTGGCCGGCCTGCAGGCGCAGGGCGCCGGCAAAGGCGATCATCGCGCCGTTGTCGGTGCACAGCGACGGCCGCGGGAAGCAGGCGCGGCCGCCGCGCCCAGCCGCCATCTCCTGCAGGCGTGCGCGCAGGCGGCGGTTGGCGCCCACGCCGCCGGAGACCACGATCACGTCGCTGCCGGCCGCGTCCAGCGCGCGCTCGCACTTGATCGCGAGCGTGTCGACCACCGCGTCCTCGAAGCCACGGGCGATGTCGGCGCGGGTCTGCGCGGACTGGTCGCTGTCCTGCCAGGCCAGCAGCACCTGGGTCTTGAGCCCGCTGAAGCTGAAGTCCAGGCCGGGACGATTGGTCATCGGCCGCGCGAAGCGGAACCGCCCCGGCGTGCCCTGCTCGGCCAGGGCGGCCAGCTGCGGCCCGCCCGGATAGGGCAGGCCCATCAGCTTGGCGGTCTTGTCGAAGGCCTCGCCGGCGGCGTCGTCCAGGGTTTCGCCCAGGAGGCGGTAGTCGCCGATGGCGTCCACCGCGATCAGCTGGGTATGCCCGCCCGACACCAGCAGGGCCACGAACGGGGGCCGCGGCGGGTCGTCTTCCATCAGCGGGGCCAGCAGGTGGCCCTCCATGTGGTGCACGCCCACGGCCGGCACGTCCAGCGCCCAGGCCAGCGAGCGGGCCACGCCCGCCCCGACCAGCAGCGCCCCGACCAGGCCCGGGCCCGCCGTATAGGCCACGCCGTCGATCTCACCGACGCCGAGACCGGCCTCTCCCAGGGTCTGGCGGATCAGCGGCAGCAGCTTGCGCACGTGGTCGCGGCTGGCCAGTTCCGGCACCACGCCGCCGTATTCGGCGTGCAGCGCGATCTGGCTGTAGACGGCGTGGGCCAGCAGGCCTGGCTGTCCAGACCCGGAGCCGCCCCCCGGCGCGGGACCGCCGGTGTCGTAGACGGCGACGCCGGTCTCGTCGCAGCTGGATTCGATGCCGAGGACCTTCATGCGGGGGAGATGGGCGCCGGTTGCGCCGTTGCAAGACGAGCGGCTATCATACGCGGCTCCCCCGGCCTGCCAGGTCGGGACGTGCGAGTCCCTTCGCAGAGACCGGCCATCCGGGTCGGACTTTCCAGAGAGCCAGAGATCCCTATGCCCAGCGTCAAAGTCCGCGAAAACGAGCCCTTCGAGTTTGCCCTGCGTCGCTTCAAGCGCACCTGCGAGAAGGCCGGTGTTCTGGCCGAGACCCGCAAGCGCGAGTTTTACGAGAAGCCGACCCAGGAGCGCAAGCGCAAGGCCGCCGCGGCGGTGAAGCGCCAGGCGCGCCGCGTGTCGCGCGACGTCACCAAGCGCCAGCGCCTGTACTGAGCCGCGTCGCTTCGCACGAAGCCGGCACGCGCGAGCGTCGCCGGCTTTTTGTGTTTGGCGCGAGACGAAATCCGGCGCGGCCAACGCTCCGCCCCGGCCTGGCCCGCAGCGGGCACGCGTCCATCCCATTCCCCAACTCCGGGCATCCGACATGACTCTCAAGCAGCAGCTCACCAATGACATGAAGGCCGCGATGAAGGCCGGCGAGAAGCACCGCCTCGGCGTCATCCGGCTGGTCAATGCCGCGATCAAGCAGCGCGAGGTCGATGAGCGCATCGAACTCGACGACGCCGCCGTGCTGGCGGTGCTGGAGAAGATGCTCAAGCAGCGCAAGGACTCGGTCAGCCAGTTCGAAGGCGCCGGCCGCGAGGACCTGGCCGCGATCGAGCGTGCCGAGATCGAGGTCATCCAGACCTACCTGCCGGCGCAGCTGGACGAGGCGCAGATCGTGGCCGCGATCGACGATGCGATCGCGAAGACCGGCGCCAGCGGCGCGGCCGACATGGGCAAGCTGATGGGCGTGCTCAAGCCGGCGCTGGCCGGACAGGCCGACATGGGCCTGGTGTCGAAGCTGGTGAAGCAGAAGCTGGCTGGCTGAGACGCGCCGCGGGCTGAAGGCCGCGGGTGGTCTCTGTCGTCCTGCGGAAGCGGGCGGCAGGGGGCCTGCAGGCGCTGGACCCCCGCGTTCGCGGGGGTGACGGTGTTCTGGGGCGAGGTAACGGGAGTTGCGGCGTCGCTTCAGGGAGATTTCTCCCTTCGGTCGGAATGACAGCTGATCCGGGCGGGGCAACCTGTACGACGCAAGCACCTGTTCGACGGAACAACCTGTCCAACGGGGCAGCTTGTGCGAGCGGGGTACCTCCGCGGCGGGGCAAGACTCCTGCCATCCAGCACCGCGGTCATCCCAAACGCAGTGAGGGATCTGCCTGAGGCGTCGTGCCACGCCAGCCGCAGTCGACCTTCCCGTCACGGTGCCGCTGCTGCAATGCCCATCTCTCCTGCTGGACAATCGCCCATGACGGCGGATTCCCCGCCGCGCGTGGCGACAGTCGCGCCGCGGCAGCAACGTATCGATGCGATCGATCTGGCGCGCGGCATCGCGGTCTGCCTGATGATCGTCGCGCACGGCAGCAACGGGCTGATGCCCTACAGCGACTTCCCCGACTGGGGGCAGGTGCCGGTCCACGCGATCACCAAGTTCTCCTCCTCGCTGTTCTTCATCGTGTTCGGCGTGGCCCTGGCGGTCGCCTTCGTGCCGAAGACCGATGCGCCGGACTGGCCGCGTCGCCGCAACCGCCTGCTCAGGCGCGGCCTGCTGGTGCTGCTCTGGTACAAGCTGCTCACCGTGGTCGAGCTGTGGGACCGCGAGCAGGCGCAGATCGTCGATGCGCTGCTGTATCGCGATTTCCCGTCGTTCGTCGAGATCCTCGGCTTCTATGCCATCGCCCTGCTGTGGATCCCGTGGCTGCTGCCGCTGTGGGCGAAGGCGCCGGCGTGGCTGCGCTGGCTCAGTCCGCTGCCCGTGATCTGGCTGTCGTGGTGGCTGCTGGGCAACGCCGGCTTCGGCGGCGTGCCGCAGCTGCAGGCGATCTTCGTCGAACATCCCGACTACTACACCTGGGGCCAGCTGTCGCGGCTGCCGCTGGTGCTGGTCGGCCTGCTGGTGGGCGGGCTGCTGCTGCGCTGGCACGCCGATGGCGCGCGACGCCTGCTGCTCGCCGGTGGAGTGGCGCTGGCCGGTGGCCTGCTGCTGGCGTGGTTCGCACTGCGGGCCGATGACCTGCAGGCCGCACTGGTCGCCATCGGCCGCAACGACGGCAAGCATCCGCCCGGCCTGCTGTTCTCGCTGTTCAGCGTCGGCGGCGCGCTGGCGCTGCTGGCGCTGTGCATCGCCGGCGGCAACCTGCTGGCGCGCCTGCTGCGGCCGATCACCGTGGTGGGGACCGATGCGCTGATGGCGTTCATCGTGCACATCAGCGTGATCTTCCTGCTGCTGCGCAATACGCTGGGCTGGTACCAGTCGGTGCCGTACACGCAGGCGCTGCTGCTTTCGCTGGCGCTGGTCGCGGTCACCGCGCTGTGGATCCGGGCCTGGCAGTTGCTGCCGCGGCCGTGGCGCAAGCCTGCACCGCAGGCAACGGGCGCCACCGCGCGGGAGTGATGTTCAGCGGCGATGGCGGGCCTTCACGCCACACTCCGGCCGCGATGAAGTCCTTCCTGCCCATCGCACTCGTCGCCGCGCTGCTGGTCGCGACACCCGCCACGCGGGCGCAGGCGCCGTCGACGCCCGCATCGCAGATCTTGCCCGTGCCGGGCTGGACGGCCACGCTGCAGTCCTCGCTCGAAGCCGTCGACGCCCGCCACCGCGGGGATATCGGCGTGTACGTGCGGCATCTCGACCGCGACGAATCGTTCTCCTATCGCGCCGATGAACCTTGGTACCTGGCCTCGGGCGTCAAGGTGCCGGTGGCGATCGCGGTGATGCGCGCGGTGGCGGCAGGCACGCTGTCGCTGGACACGCGCGCAAGCCTGCGCGAATCCGACTACGTCGACGGCGCCGGCGGCACCAATACCTTCGCACCGGGCGCGCGACTGCGCGTGTCCTGGCTGCTGGAGCAGATGATCGTCCACAGCGACAACACCGCCAGCGACGTGCTGATCCGCCTGGTCGGCATCGACCAGGTCAACGCGGTGGCGATGGAGCTGACCGGCATGCACGACCTGCGCATCACCACCCTGGCCGACGTGCGCCGGCTTGCCTACGGCCAGCTGCACCCGGCTGCGGCGCAGCTGCGTTCGGCGGACCTGCTGGCGATCCGCCGCAGCGGCAGCGGGCCGGCGCGCGTGCGCAAGTTCAGCCAGCTGCTGTCGCTCGCGCCCGAACAGCTGCTGCGCAGCGACCTGGACGCCGCGTTCGAGGCCTACTACGCCACCCACGCCAACAGCGGCACCCTGGTCGATTTCGGCCGCATGCTGGCCGCACTGTCGGATGGGCGCGCGCTGCCGCCGGACGAAACCGTCTACCTGCTCGACCTGATGGCCCGCGTGCAGACCGGGCACCGGCGCCTGCGGGCCGGCCTGCCGCCGGGCACCCGTTTCGAACACAAGACCGGCACCCAGCATCGCCGCAGTTGCGATCTGGGCATCGCCACCGTGCCGGCTTCCGCCCGCGGCGGCGCGCCCGCGCGCGTGGTGATCGCCGCCTGCGCGCGCGGCATGGGCACGGCCGCGGGCGAACGCGCGCTGCGCGAGATTGCCGCTGCCGTCACCGCCTCCGGGGTATTCATGGACGCCTCGCCGCGCCCGACGGTGTCGACGTCCACTCAGCGATGATCCCAGCCCCCCGCGCACGCCACCCGCGATTCCACCTCGTGCTGTTGTCGGCCGCCGTGCTGGCGCTGTCCGGCTGCCGTGGCCAACCCGAAGGTCCGGTCGAACGGCAGGCGCAGGCACAGGCCGAACCGGCCGCATGGGTGGCGCCGCTCGACGCCGCGGTGTCGCGGATCGACGAAGCGATGCCCGGCGATTTCGGCGTGTACGTCTCGCGCTTCGGCACTGATGCCGGCACGCTGGATCGCGGCGACGACCGCGTCTGGTACCTGTCCTCGACGATCAAGGTGCCGGTGGCGATCGCAGTGCTGGAGGCGGTCGACGGCGGGCGCATGGCGCTGGACGACGAGCTTGCGCTGTCGCGCGACGATTTCGTCGACGGGGCCGGCGATATGCTCCAGCACGCACCGGGCACGCGCTTCAGCATCGCCACCCTGCTCGGCAAATCCCTGCGCGACAGCGACAGCACCGCCACCGACATGCTGATCCGGCACATCGGCGAAGACCATCTCAACGCCCGCATCGGCGACTGGGTGGGCACCGGGTTCGGACCGGTCACCACCATCCTGCAGGTGCGCTACGACGTCTACGGACCGATGCATCCTGGCGTGGCTGCGCTGGACAACATGCAGATCGTGGCGCTGCGCAATGCCGAAACCGGCGAGCCACGCCTGCAGGCGCTGGCGCGTACGCTGGGCGTGGCACGCAGCGAGCTGCGTGCCGACTCGCTGCAGCAGGCCTTCGACGCCTACTACCGCACCGGCACCAATGCGGCCACCCTGCCGGCCTTCGCGCGCATGCTCGAGCGCCTGGTCGCGGGCGACCTGCTCTCGCCCGACAGCACCGCGCTGCTGCTCTCGCACATGCGCGCGATCACCACCGGCGGCAGCCGCATCGGCGCCGGCCTGCCCACCGACAGCGATTTCGCGCAGAAAACCGGCACCCAGTTCAGCCGTGCCTGCAACGTGGGGATCCTGGAGGCGGAGCGCGGGGAGGCTGGCGCCACGGTGGTGGTCGCCTGCGCCGAGGATTTCGACGAACTGGCGCAGGCCGAGACGGCCTTCCAGGCGCTGGGCCGCGCGCTGGGCGGGATGGCCGGCACGGTCGCGGCACGCTGACGCGGGGTCGACGCCCGCTCGGCGATCATCGCGTCCATGCAAGCCAAGCAGAAGATCGAACACCTCACCGGGCGCTTCCAGGCCAGCCTTGCGGGCGCCCTGCTGCAACGTTTCGTCGAGGCCGGGCTGATGACCCAGGCCGCGTCGCTGGCGTTCTATGCCCTGCTGTCGCTGGCGCCGCTGCTGGTGCTGCTGCTGTGGATCACCGCGTCGCTGTATCCGCCCGCGCAGCAGTCGCTGATCGACCAGGTCGGCGAGCTTGCCGGTCCCGGCTCGGCGGCCGTGGCCGAAACCGTGATCCGCAACGCCACCGAACAGCCCGACGTGGGATCGCTGGCCGGCATCTGGAGCACGATCCTGCTGTTCGTCGGCGCCACGGTGGTGTTCGCGCAGCTGCAGGGCGCGCTCAACCTGATCTTCCGCAGCGAGGCCGAGCGCTTCACCGGCCTCGTGGCCTGGTTGCGCAAGCGCGTGTTCTCGCTGGGCGTGGTGTTGGCGATCGGCTTCCTGCTGATCATTTCGATGGTGGCCACCACGGCGCTGCAGGTCGCCTTCGCGCGCATGCCCTCGCTGCTGCCCACGGTGGGCTATGCCGTCACCTTCCTGATCTACGTGGTCACCTTCGCCTTCCTCTACCACTACCTGCCGGACCGCCGCGTCGCCTGGAAGCAGGCGTTCCTGGGCGGCGCGATCACCGCGGGGCTGTTCGCCATCGGCCGCTGGATGATCGGCCTGTACCTGGCACAGGCCGCGCCCGGGAGCGCCTATGGCTCGATGGGCGCGCTGGTGCTGCTGCTGGTGTGGGTCTACTACGGCGGCGTGGTGTTCTTCGTCGGCGCGCTGCTGACCGCGGTGATCGACGAACGCGCCAACCACCGGCCCGAGGCGGACCGCCCACGTCCGGCGCCGGCGGGGACGCTGTAGCCGGCCCGCATTTCGGAGAAACGACCCCGGTGGTGCCGGGAGCGCCCACGTTGAAGTGCTGGATCCCCGCGTTCGCCGGGATGACGATCACGCGGCTGCGTTCGTGGGGATGAGGACTCACCAGGCCGCGTTCGCGGGGATGAGGACTCACCAGCCCGTGTTTGCGGGGATGACGACTCCCGGGTCCGCGTTCGCGGGATGACGTCGTGAGCGCGTCCGCGCAGGCGCGATCTGTGGCCGGGGCGGCCTGCGGCATACACTAGCCGCATGGCCCGCATCCCCGACGCATTCATCGACGACCTGCTGGCCAGGACCGACATCGTCGAGGTGGTCGGCTCGCGCGTGCCGCTCAAGCGCCAGGGCAAGGAGTATTCGGCGCGCTGCCCGTTCCACGACGAGCGCTCGCCCTCGTTCACGGTGTCGCCGACCAAGCAGTTCTATCACTGCTTCGGCTGCGGAGCGCACGGCACGGCGATCTCCTTCCTCATGCAGTACGACCGCCTCGAGTTTCTCGATGCGGTCGACGAGCTGGCCCGCCAGGCCGGCATGGAAGTGCCGCGCGAGACCCAGCAGCGCAACGCCAACCCCGACACCCAGGACCTGTTCAACGCGCTGGAGGCAGCCTCGCGCTTCTTCCAGCGCCAGCTGGCCGGCAACGACAAGGCGCGCGCCTATCTCGACGCGCGCGGCGTGGGCGAGGCGGTGCGCACCCAGTTCGCGATCGGCTACGCGCCGGAAGGATTTTCCGCGCTGAAGGATGCGCTGGGCACCGACCCGCGCCGGCTGCAGCTGCTCGAGCGCGGCGGCATGCTCTCGAAGAACGACCGCGGCCATGTCTACGACAAGTTCCGCAGCCGGGTGATGTTCCCGATCCTCGACCGCCGCGGCCGCGTGATCGCGTTCGGCGGCCGCGTGCTCGACAAGGACGACAGCCCGAAATACCTCAACTCGCCCGAGACGCCGCTGTTCCACAAGGGCCGCGAACTGTACGGGCTGTGGCAGGTGCGCCAGGCCAACCAGAAGATCGAACGACTGATCGTGGTCGAGGGCTACATGGACGTGATCGCGCTGTTCGAGCACGGCGTGAGCCAGGCCGTGGCCACCCTCGGCACCGCGACCACGCCCGACCACGCCGAACTGCTGTTCCGCAATGCGCCGGACGTGTACTTCTGTTTCGACGGCGACCGCGCCGGGCGCAGTGCTGCCTGGAAGGCGCTGGAATCGGTGCTGCCGCGCATGCGCGACGGCCGCCAGGCGTTCTTCGCGTTCCTGCCCGATGGCGAAGACCCCGACAGCATCGTGCGCAAGGAAGGCGCGCAGGGCTTCGACGCACGGCTGCGCGCAGGCACGCCGCTGTCGCAGTTCTTCTTCGACACGCTGTCGGAGGGCGTGTCGCTGTCCACGCTCGACGGCAAGGCGCGGCTGGCCGAACGCGTCAAACCGCTGCTGGCGCAGATCCCGGACGGTGCCTTCGGCGACCTGATGCAGCAGCGCCTGACCGAGCTCACCGGCGTCGGCGCGCGCCAGCCTGCCGCCGAGGCGCGTGCGCCCATCCGCCGCCAGGGCAGCCAGCCGCTGGCACCGCCGAAGCGCAGCCTGGTGCGCAGCGCGATCTCGCTGCTGCTGCAGCAACCTGCGCTTGCGCTGGATCTCGCCCCGCCCTACCGCTTCGTCGCCCTGCGCCAGCCCGGCATCGAGCTGCTGACCGAGCTGATCGCCCTGGTCAGCATGCGTCCGGACATCACCACCGGCGTGCTGCTCGAGCATTTCGCCGACCGCGAGGATGGCGCCGCCCTGCACAAGCTCGCCACCCAGAGCCTGCCCGGCGATGCCGCCAACTGGCGCGAGGAGTTCCAGGACGCCATCGCCCAGCTGGACCGGCAGACCCTGCAGCAACGCGTCGACGAGCTGCAGGACAAGCAGCGCGGCCAGGGCCTGGACGAGGCCGACAAGGCGGAACTGCGCGAGCTGCTGCAGACGCGGCGATAGCGAGCGCTGTCGCGTCAGCGTGCGGTTGCCGTAGCGACAGCAGCGAGAGGCTGACGCCCTCCACTCCCGCAGGACGGCATCACGCACCCGACCCGGGCCGATCCGCCATAGCTGAGATCGTCGCTTCAAAGCAGGCACCGCGCTTCGCGCCCGCGCAGATGAATGCAGTCCCGCGACCACGCCCACCCTAGGGCCGCCCCCAGCTGTCTCCGGCCTCGCATGCCCGCGATCATCGCCATATCGATCATGCGGCGCCCCTGCGCCATGGAGACACGCCATGTCCGATCCGGTCGGCGATGCGGTCAGCACCATCCAGGACAACCTGTCGGAAGGCTGGACCGACTGGGACGTCAGCCATGGCGATCTCACCGAGAACAACCACGTCCTCGCCGGGCTCACCCCGGAGCAGCGCAACGAGGTCATCCAGGCACTCGGCGACGGCGATCTCGACAAGTGGGCCGACGAGATCAACGGCACCCTGGGCGAGCTGAGCGCCAGCGAGCGCCAGGAGCTGTTCAACTCGCTGGCCGAAGGCCTGGATGCCGAACAGCTGGCGCGCGTCACCACCGCGTTCGAAGGCCACGGCGGCAGCATCGCCGAACTGGGCCAGGCCATCGGCGAACGCGCCCCGGCCACGGTGCGCGTGGAATACGTGGAACGCATGGCCGCGCAGACCGACAGCGGCGACAAGTTCGATATCGACGCCGGCTTCGGCTACGCCAGCTCCACCCAGGCCGATCCGGAAGCAGTGGCCGTGGGGCATGTGCTGTCCAGCCTGTCCGACGACCCGGCCTCGTTCGACCGCGCCGTGGCCGCGCTCAGCGACAGGCAGCTGGGTTCGGTGCTCGAAAGCGCCGCCGGCGGCAGCATGACCACCACCTCGATGGGCCGCGCCAGCAGCACCAGCGTCGACTACGACCCGTCCCTGCTGGCCGACATCGTCACCGCCGCCGCCAGCAGCCGCGATGCCGCCACCAAGGCACGCGTGTTCGAAGGTGCCGCCGGGCAGTTGCAGGACATCCAGGATGCCGGCGGCCTGATGACGCCCTACATCGGCCAGAAGGACGACGTGGCCACGGTGGCCAACGCCCTGGGCACCCTGCTCGACAGCGACCCGAACGGCATCGTGACCCAGCTGCGCACCAACAACGATCCCGCTGGCCAGGCGATGGTGTCCTACACCGCCGGCCTGCTCGCCACCGGCCAGGAAGACCGGCTGCGCGACACCATCGTCCGCCTGCAGCAGGGCAACGACGGCAGCGGGAACGCCTACGATGCCTTCCAGGATCCGGTGGTCTCCCGCAACCTCGGTTACTTCACCGGCACCACCGCCGCCGCGATCAACAACGTCACCAGCGACCGCGAAGCCCAGGCCGACATGCTGAAGAACATCTTCGGCGCCGGCTTCGGTGCCGCGGGCGCCGCCAATCCGGTGGCCGGCGTGATCGCCTCGGTCGGCAACGGCATCACCGCGCAGACCATCGACTCGGTGGTCGGCGCCGTGGCCGATGGCGACAAGGAACTCAAGCAGGCCCTGTACGAACTGGGCATTCCGCGCGATGCCAGCGGCGCGATCAACGACGGCGGCCCCGGCTTCGACAGCTTCAACGCCGCCTACGCCGCCGCCGCCGAAGCCAACCGCTGATCCGGCCTGCGCCCCGCGATGCCACGTGCACGCGCGGGGCGCTAAGCTGCCGGCTCCGCCACGGTCCCCGCAGCCGATGCATGCGCCCTTCCGGTTCCTTCCCGCCGTCCTGCTCTGCACCGCACTCGCTGCCGGCTGCGGCACACGCACCGACATGAGCCTTCCCGAGCTGACCCCGCCTGCGGGCGCGAGCCCTTACGCCACCGACGACGCCAGCACCGATCGCGTGTCGCTGGCGTTCGCCGACCTGCACGCGTCGCTGCGCACCTTGGGCGAAGGGCGCTGGACGCCGTCCTACCACCGCCTGTCCGACGGCAGCGACTGGGCGGCCGTGCGCGACGATCTCGACCGGCAGGCCCGCGACGCCGGCTGGCAGCCCGAACCGGGCCTGAGCCCGACCGGCACCGCGGGCTATCCGCGCGCGGCCTGGAGCAGCGGCGGCCAGATCATCGCCGCGGCCCTGGTGGAAGCCCCACCGGGCAGCGACGGCGCCACCGTGCTGATGGTGCTGACGCCGCGGGAATAGGCGGCCGGCGGGACAGCCGGCTGTTGCGCAATGCCTTTCCCGCTAGCGTGGCATTGCGCGCTTCACGGATGGGAATGGCGAGCGGAGTGGCGTCCCCTGTCACGCGACGCGATCTGAGACACCCCGCCCAACCCTTTCCTCTGGCGGGAAGAGAGCGGTGGGATCAACGCCACCTCGCGTCCCGATCTGCACTAGCCTGTGGGCACCCTCTTCCCGGGAGCCGCCCATGCGCCTGACCCTGCCGCTTGCCAGCCTTGCACTCGCCTCGGCGCTGGCCCTGCCCGCCCTGGCCCAGCCCGCGTCTGCCGGCGTCGAACGCAAGGAGCAGGGCAACCGCGTCACCGAGCACGTGCCAGAGATCCCGGCCGAACTCATCGAGCGCCTCAACCGCTACCAGAACACCCGCGGCGCCGCGGTCGACGGCTGGACCGGCGACGGTTGCCTGCTGATCTCCACCCGCTTCGCCGAGACCAGCCAGGTGCATCGCGTGTGCGAACCGCTGGGCATGCGCGAACAGCTCACCTTCTACCCGGAGCCCGTGGCCGGCGTGACCATCGCACCGTCCACGGCGCCGAGCCCGGGCTTCGTGTTCGCGAAGGACCGTGGCGGCGACGAGTTCTCGCAGCTGTACTGGTTCGACGCGCAGACCCGCGAGACCACCCTGCTCACCGACGGCAAGCGCAGCCAGAACAGCGGCACCGTCCTCAGCCGCGACGGGGCGCAGATGGCGTACAGCAGCACCGCGCGCAACGGTACCGACCGCGACATCTGGCTGCGCGACGTGCGCAGCGGCGAAGCGCGCCTGCTGCTGCAGGAAGGCGGCAGCTGGAGCGCGCAGGACTTCTCGCCCGACGGCAGTCGCCTGCTGGTGATGAAGTACGTCTCGGCCAACGAGTCGTATCCCGGTGAAGTGGACGTGGCCAGCGACAGCGTGCGCATGTTTCCCATCGACGGCGGCAAGGCAGCCTTCGGCGACTTCCGATACGCGCCCGACGGCAAGGGCGTGTACTACGTCTCCGACGAGCCGGCGAACGGTGCGCCCAGCGAGTTCCAGACCCTGCGCCACCATGTCCCCGGCAAGGGCGATGCCGTGCAGCTGAGTACCGCGCCTTGGGATGTGGACGCGTTCGAGCCGTCCGACGACGGCCGCCACCTGGCCTATGTCACCAACGAGGATGGCATCCATCGCCTCACCGTGCTGGCGCTGCCCTCGCACACGCCGGTCCCCCTGCCCGATCTGCCGATGGGCCTGATCGGCGGACTCGCGTTCTCGCCCGATGGCCGACAGCTCGCGGTCACGCTCAACACCGCCACCTCGCCCAGCGACGCGCATGTGATCGACCTGCGCAGCGGCCGCCTCGCGCGCTGGACCAGAAGCGAAGTGGGCGGCCTGGACACCAGCCGCTTCGTCGCGCCCAGCCTGGTGCGCTATCCCACCTTCGACAGCGTCGACGGCCAGCCGCGCACCATCCCGGCCTTCTACTACCGTCCCGCGAAGCCCGCGCCCGCAGGCGGCTACCCGGTGGTGGTGAGCATCCACGGCGGCCCCGAATCGCAGGCCCGGCCCGGCTTCAACGCCAGCACCCAGTTCCTGCTCGACGAACTGGGCGTGGCGGTGCTGGTGCCCAACGTGCGCGGCTCGTCCGGCTACGGCAAGACCTGGCTCACCCTGGACAATGCCGACAAGCGCGAAGACTCGGTCAAGGACATCGGCGCCCTGCTCGACTGGATCGCACAGCAGCCCGAACTCGACGGCTCACGCGTGGGCGTGACCGGCGGCAGCTACGGCGGCTACATGGTGCTGGCCTCGCTGATGCATTACAGCGAGCGCATCCGCGCCGGCATCGACATCGTCGGCATCTCCGATTTCACCACCTTCCTCACCAACACCGAGGAATACCGCCGCGACCTGCGCCGCGCCGAATACGGCGACGAACGCGACCCGGCCATGCGCGCCGTGTTCGACCGCATCTCGCCGCTCAAGAACGCCCACCGCATCGACGCCCCGCTGTTCGTCGCCCAAGGGAAAAACGACCCGCGCGTGCCGTACACGGAAGCCGAACAGATCGCCGCCGCCGTGCGCGCCAACGGCAAGCCGGTGTGGTTCCTGATGTTCAACGACGAGGGCCATGGATTCCGGAAGAAGAGCAACAGCGATTACTTCGGGGCCGCGTCCATCCTGTTCTGGCAGTGGCATCTGCTTGGGGACTAGACGGCCAGGCGAGCCAATCTGATTCTTCATGTCCTGCTTTTCAAAGGAGTTGTCAGCAGAACGCTGCTCCAGTTCCACGCGGCGTTATGCGGTGCAACAGACAGCGATAGGTCTTGTCGCTGCCTGGTCGCCGCATAACAGCTGTCGGCCCCGGCCTCCAGGGACCCGTGGCCGTCGGCCAAATCGTTGAAGTACGGGGAATTGTCGTCATTGACGGTGCTTTGGGAAGGCGGTGAGAATCCGGCTTATGCGGACGTCGTCCGTCTAATTGTAGTTAGGCCGCTGATCAGAATGGTCGCAAGTTCAAGAAAACTTGTTCTCGCTTCTTGGTTGCTCGTCTGCCCACTTCTCTTGGTCGCAGCGGTCTTGGTGCTACCGCGTTTCAATCTCTATGGCACGCCGGCTGAGGGGTACATCTTGCTTGCTCTTATGGCTCTGCCATTGATCGGTGCAGCGGGCATTGTCCGCTACCAGAAATTCACGCTTCTGGCTCGGCTACTGCTTGCAGTTGGCTACCTGATCGCGGGTCTTGCCTTGGCACTGTTTGGGGTAATCTTCATCGGCTGTTCGTGGGCTGGCGCTTGCTTCTAGGCGCGGCCTAACAATTCATTCAAGCCGAACTTGTCCGCTGGCGCGGCCAAGTCGGCTTAATTCAGGCGTTAGGCCCCGCTGATGCAATCAGGAGTAGTCATGAAAGGTATCGTTGTCTTGCTGATCTCGCTCCTGGCTTCTCAGTCTCTAAAAGCAATTGAGACTCAGAGTTTTCCGGAGACAGATGAAGCAAAGGTTGTTCGGCTGACCAGCCATTTGGAAGATCATCCGCTCAGTGACACCGATAAGAGCATCCGTAGCTGGCTGCTTCAGTGGGCTACAGAGACTCAAGAAACTACCGTGGTCGTTTGTGACATTCTTGGCACGGCTTCTGGAGATGAGTTTCCGCACAGTGCGATCTACACCACACAGATGATTTTTGGCAACGCTGCCTATCAAGTTGCAAACCCGGGCAAGCGCGGGGATTTGATGGCCACTCAATTGGCGGCGGTACGCAGCTCACTAAAGGCCTACAACTCAATCTTGGCTACCCATCCAGAGTCGCGTATTCCGCACCTTGATGAACTCACCACCAAAGATAGATTGGGCAGTCTGGAAAGCTATTTGGCTCCGATCGTCGCGGAAAAGTGCAATGACTCGGGCGGAGGGTGAATTAACACCCCGAGTGCACCACCCCTGAGAGTTCTGCGAGCCGCTCGATAGGGGTGTGGTAGCCATATCGCTTCCTGGGTCGTGAGTTGAGTTTGTGTGCAACGTCGTCGCAGTGGCGTTG